>Ga0209381_1000131_pt1 | contig 213147 bp, 170 predicted proteins | sample DewCreD2012metaG_FD_184111 | JGI IMG/M metagenome (GOLD analysis project Ga0209381, IMG submission 184111) | Hot spring sediment bacterial and archeal communities from British Columbia, Canada, to study Microbial Dark Matter (Phase II) - Dewar... ... | reverse complement strand
CCACTCCGTCGTGCCAGGTATTCTCATCAGTTGTAAACCATATTTTTTCATTGGTTTCGGGATATATACTTGAGATTTTTTTATATTCATTCTGATGACCGCCCTTAACCTCCAAATTCATATTCTGATATGTCCCATCCTGATTATAAAAACGAATATGGTGCTTGACTTCAGGATAAAAGTCAACATCTGTTGTGTCGTAAGTCCGCGTAAGGCATACTCTTCCGTCAGGCAGGGCAGCTATTGGTACAGGAAAGCCATCACTCGCATTAGAAAATTTCAGATAAAAATCTGCTGTATCAACAATTGTAAAATTTTTCCCGTCAAATTTCAATAGTTCTGTAAAAAGGTATTCCTTGTATTTATATACCCACGTAATCACCCAAATATTATCGTAAATATCAATACAGAAAAATTCATATCTTCTGTAATCCTTATACTTGTCATCCAACAAGAACTCTTCCCATTTCCCATCCTTATATCTCATCATTCCAATGCTATTCATCCATAAACTTCCCTTTGAATCAAAATGCAAGTAGCTACGATGACACCTCAAAGGAACTAATTCGTTATTCTTTAAATATGTTTGCGGGAGACTATCCCATTTTTCTCCATCATATACTTTTATGGCACAATGATCATAACCGGGAGCAATTCCTTTTAAACCCAGGACATAAACCTTATCATTATATAAGACCATAGATTCGAGATTTGGTAGGTTAAGATTATAATCAGTTAGCTTGAAGTTTAGCTCACCACTGGAGTGATAAAAGTTCAGTATTATTAATATTAAGATAATTTTTCTCATAAAAACCTCTTTTGTTTATTGACAGATGCCCCAACAATCCTCTGGTGCATTGGTAATGCAATTATTTGAACCGGAAGGAGGGCAGGGAATAAACTCCGAAGTTGAATAATTATCTATTGTAAAATATTTGCGATTTCTATCAATCTCATCTCCACAGGTAACAGTAAAGGTTTTTTTGCAGCATTTCACTCCGCATGATTCATACCACAATATCAACCATAGCTGTTCTCCCTGATGGAGAAAAGTCTGTGGATCAGGACCGGGCCAAAGGTTATCAGTGCAATATACCGTTTGCTGCTGTTTTGCTCTCAGATAGCAATTGTGGTTTACCGTGCATTCTTCAATTTCATAGAAATTAATTACTTTTGTGTTTCCTTTTTGGCAGTCATTCAACAAATAACTAATTGCTCCAAGATAAGCTAATCCCTTTAGTTCTTCGTTGGTCAAATTCCAATATCCCTCTGTTAAGTTTAATAAAAATCCCCAGTCAATCTTTACATCATAGCTGCCGTCTTGATTTTGAAAGTGATAAAATTCAATCAATCCTGCTGATTTCCCTGTTAGGGGATAATAATCATATATTATGCCTTTATTATATTCTTTATCCCAGCTAAGATATCCAGGCGGACAATTCTGAGCTATAACTCTATTGATGATCATGGTGGAAAATAAGATGACCAAGACAGCAAATACAATTTGATTTCTTATTCTCATATTATTTCCCTTATCTGTTATTTGCATTTGTATTTACCCGATTTTTTTTTTACTCTAAAAATAAATACAAAGCAAAAGTAATAATATAAAATTATCAATGCAAGAAAAAAAGCAAGAAAAAAAATTTTTTTTTTGAGACCTTTTTGCTATTCAGGTGTTTAATATATATATAAGTGACAAAAATTGAAAAAGTGTATGAAAAATTTTTTTACCGTTTTTATTATTTTGCTCAACACTCTCTATGTTGGTTTCTCCGAACCGATTGAATGGATTAAGTGTAACAATAATTTTAATAATGACCCCAAAAGTTTAATCAGTGAAATTGTATTAACCCTTGAAAATTATTTAATCGTCAAAAGACTAAAAAACATTTATTTCAGTATTGATAACGGACAATATTGGATGAATTATGAAGATGAAACTGGTTTGATTCAAAATCTAAGTAATTTTTATTGCACAGAAAATAATAAACTTTTTGCTAAGTTTGATAATTATATTTATTATTCCCCGGATAATGGTAATAATTGGTCTTTATTTTTAATGACCGAAAGAAATATTAATCAGTTTGTCGTAACACAATCGAAAATAGTACTTTTATATAATAACTATTCCATGATTTCGGTTTTTGATTTGACAACAAGACAATTAGTTAATACATTTAGGTTACCTGACACAAGATATTTATTAAAATCCGATAATGATGTTTACATTATTACATCTTATAATTGTAGAGTTTTCAAAAGAGATTTTCAGGATTTAATTTTGTTGTCTCAATTTAGACAAAAAGGTTTTAAGATTATTGCCATTGATACTTTGTTCATTTTCAATCCCCAGACTACAAGCGATTTAAGAATTTCAAGTGATTATGGGACTACATGGTCCGAGATAAAAATCAATGACTTGGAGCTAAGAAATAGAATTAACGGAAATCTGGCAGTTGACAGTCGTAAAAATCTCTATGTGTTTGTCAGGGGGGAAGGACTATTCAAATCATCCGATATTGGAAAATCATGGGTTAAATGTTTCGATTTGGATACAAGCTGCAGCATGATTTATATAAACCCAAAGGACGAAGTTCTGTTGCTAACCGAAAAATCTGTCTTATTCAGGTCAAATGACGGAGGCAAAAATTGGCTGAAAATTCCATTACCAAAACAGCAAGATGTTCAATCCGATATTATTGATCTGGTAAGTAATTCCAAAAATGAGATTTATATAGTCAGAAAAAATAAAACATTCTATCATTCATCAAATCGTGGTGACGACTGGGTTTATCGTGGTGATTATAGCATTCCTTATCAAATAGCAATTAGCGACAGTGGAGATTTATACCACCTTTATATTAACGGTAATATCGCCATTTGTTATGCAGACACAAAAAATAGCTGGATGATATCTAACAACGGAATGAATCATTTTCCCAAATGCCTATATATTAATAATCATGAAAACTTGCTTCTGCTTGGGTCAGTTTATGGCGGAATCTATAGAAGTACTAATAATGGTTTACTCTGGAAAAGAGTAACAAGCGACACCTTGATTTTTACTGTTGACCATATACAACTTGCTCCGAATGATGAATATTATGCTATCTCGCAGGAGTTGGGCTTGCTCAGAAGTACAAATAAAGGAATAAAATGGGTAAATGTTACAAATTCAGACTTTTACATGGATACCATTATTGATTTCAAAATTAATTCAACTGGGGTATTTTATGTCCTGAAGACAAGTGGAGAGTTGTTTTTTTCATCAGATAAAGGATTAAGTTGGGAAAAATTGCTTCTACCCTTGGATAACATAAAAGTGAATTCCTTCATCTTCACTAAATCAAACGATATCTTTATTGGAACTGACTATTATGGTGTTTTAAGATATAAACAGGAAAACCAGAAATGGATTAGTGAATCTTCAGGACTTGGAACCTTGTTCACTAAGTTCATAAGAGCAGACAGCGGCGGATATTTATATTGCTCAGTTCCAAATGAAGGTCTGTATCGCTCAAAGCACCCGGTTGAGGGACCAAGCAGTGTCCCTAACAGTTTTAATTCAAATACCAATGCTATTGAAATACATCCCAACCCTGCGTGTGATTATATAGAAATTGAGTTTAGTAGCCCTCGGCTTAAGCCGTGGGTTGGCGGCAGTGTTGATGCAATCAAAATCTTCAACCTGCTTGGGGAGTGTGTCCTATCGGTAGCACAGACGTTCCCATCTGTGGACAGTGGTCAGACAGGAATGTCCGACCTACTAAGGATTGATGTTTCGGGTTTGCCGGCGGGGGTTTATTTTGTCCGTGTTGGGGATTGGGTGGGGCGGTTTTTGAAGATTTGAATAGCCACTACTGAATAGCCACTACTTTCAAGTAGTGGGCAAAAGAAAAAAAATAATGTCATCTGGTAGAACAGACATTCTTGTCTGTTCTTCCATCTGTCATTCCCACGAAAGAATATAATAATAAATTTATTTAAAACCTTATTTTTCTTATAAACCTTAGTAGAAGGAAGATGAATCAAAGCAAACATTATTACCTTATTAAATATTTTATTTTCATTTCTCTTCATCGAGAACAAATAAGGTAATAAGGTTATTGTTGTTTTGCTTGATTTTTCTACTAAGGTTTAATACGGGGAAATAAGGTTTTTTTTCTGGATTCCCTGTCAAGCAGGGAATGACAGACAACTTCCATCTGTCATTCCCACGAAAGTGGGAATCTAATGAGTGTTTATGGCTTTGGATTCCCGTTTGTACGGGAATGACAGACTACTGCCATTTGTCATTCCCACGAAAGTGGGAATCTAAAAAATTAATAAAAATTAATTTGGAAAATAAAATAATTTTTTTTAATCTTAATTTTTTTCTTGCATATTTCCCCCCCCCCCCCCCCGTATATTTGCATAAAATATTGTGAATGAAAGGAGGGTATTTATATGCCTGCACAAAAAAGCCGGATTCGTAAAAGCTGATTACGAATCCGGCAAGAATTGAAGCCAACTGCTTCCGCAGTTTCCCATCGGCTTTGCCCAATTCCAATTGGCAAATTAATAAAAAATGTAACTTTTTTCAAATTAATTTGTTTAAATTTATAATGGAGAAAAAAATGAAGAAGATTATATTATTTCTTTTTATTACAATGTTTGTTCTATTAATAAGTTTTTTTGAATTGAAATCACAATGCGAGAATTGCCTATTTCCTAATTTATGCACACAGTTTACTCTTTCAGTACCAAATTGTGGTAATATTAAATATACAATTTGTTACAGGTGCTTTTCTAACTCAGTTCATGCTGATATCATTGAGATGGAAGGAATAACTTGCACCGATGAACAAGGTCTGGATGCTGTTTGGGATGCCGGATTTCAGTGGATTCGTGATAATATGTCAGAACTATGTGGAACTATGCCTTGTCAAATCGGCTCTAAAACAGTAATTATAACTAGACCAATGTGTGCAACATTTGTTCATTTGGGTTCACAACCTGGAACTTATAAAGTTAAATTTGATAATTCTTGCGATAAAAGATGCACTAAAGAATTTGAATGGTGCTGGTGTGACTGCATTAATCTACCTAATCATTGTTGGAATCAAGATTGTATAGTGCTTGGTCCACACATAAGATTCACTTACATTTCATCTTATGTTACTGGAAATGGCACATGTAGAGTAGATTGGTCGATTGGGGATATATGGTCCCAGGAAGATTGGACTATCCCTTGTGTACTTTATGATTCTCATTGCCAATAGTATTTAGTTTTATGTTTGAGTTAGCTTAAATTCGAGCAAAATAATTTATACCCTTTGCCTTGCCTAAAAGACTAAAGGCAAAGGGAAATAATTAAGCAATCTTAAAAAAGGGATAAAAATGAAAATTTGCAAATTTTACTTTATTTTAGTACTTGTTATATTTCATATAGGAAATGCTCAGTGGGAGCCATGCAATAATGGCATTGAAGGTGCTTATGTTACAGCTATTGCTATTACCGGGGATAAAATTTTTGCAGGCACTTTATCTAATGGAGTTTTTTTATCTACTGACAATGGAAAAAATTGGATTAAAAAAAGTTCTGGTTTGACCGATTTGAGTATAAATTGTATTGCGGTTAGAGGAAATAATATTTTTGCGGGAACGATGAGCGGAGTATTTTTATCAACAGACAATGGAAAAAGTTGGAAAGAAAAAAATTATGGACTACAAAATAAAAATGTAATGGCATTAATTGTAAAAAATGATATAATTTTTGCAGGTATATTCGGATTGGGGGTTTTTTATTCAACAGATAATGGAGAAAAATGGCAAAAAAAAATGCCTATCACTGAATCAGATTTATATTCTGTTTTTTCATTGGCTATTAAGGGAGATAAAATCTTTGCAGGAACAAAATACGATCCACTGCGAGACACTTTATCCAGAATATATCTATCAAGTGATGATGGAAAGACGTGGGTTGCGAAGGAAAAAGGTTTGCCTAATAATATTAGTGTTATTTGTTTAGCTGTGAAAGGTGAATATTTATTTGCTGGTTCAAATAATGGTTTATTTTTATCAAGTGATGATGGAGAAAGCTGGACTAAGCAAAGTAATCATTTGAAAATCATCAGGGACATTGCAGTTTTGGGGGATAATTTATATTCAGCAACACCAGATGGAATTTATATGTCAACAGACAATGGAAAAAGTTGGATTTTAAAGCTTACTAGTATATCTTCAATCAAAATAATCGTTAAAGATAACGACATAATTGCCGGAACTTCGAAAGGTATTTATACTTCTGATGATCATGGTGAAAACTGGGTAAAGAATAATACTGGTTTGACCGATGTAAGCATCGGCGAATTTGCAATAGTGGGAAGTAATATTTTTGCTGGTGGAAGTAGTTTATTCTTTTCATCGGATGATGGAAACAATTGGTCAGAAAAACAGGTTACCGGGTTAGAAAGCGAGTCATTTACTGGTTTGGTAAGTTTAGGGGGCAATATATTTGTAAGTTCCCTAAAAGGTATTTATATGACATCGGATTTGGGTAATACATGGGAAGTTAAAAATTCTGGCTTGTCAAACTTATATATTGCCAATTTGAAAGTTAGTGGAAATGTCTTATTTGTTTGTACTTATGGTAGTGGTATATTTCAATCGAGAGATAATGGTAATACATGGGAAGATAAAAATTCAGGCTTAACCGAAGATCAAAAGAAGGATATTTCAAGGATTGCTGTTAATGGACAATATATTATTGCAGCAAAGAATATGTATTCTGGAGTATTTTTATCAACAGATAGTGGAAAAAGCTGGACAAGCTATGATACCATTTTCTCTAAAACTAATATTTTTTCCTTAACATTCAATGGAAATGATATATTTGCAGGTGGTTACTCAGGAAATTATTTCTATTCTTCCGATTTAGGTAAAACCTGGGTAAAGATAAATATTGACCCGGGAAATAAACCAGTTATTTATACTATGTCAATTTACGGAAGGAATATATTAGCAGGCACAAGTAACGGTGTCTATTTTTCTTCTGATTATGGGATTAATTGGAATCAATATAATCATGGGTTGACAAGTAAAACTATTAATTCTTTTTTAATCAAAGGTAATTATGTGTTTGCAGGTACTTCAGGAGGAGTATTTCGTGCCAGACTTTCCGATTTTGGTATTTCTCCGGTTGAAGAATATAGGACTGAAGTAAAATATCATTCAAATCATTTTTATGCTGAGCCACCTTATCCGACTCCTTCGCAATCAATTGTTAAAGCAGATGTGTATTGGGATTTAAGTTTTGACCTTTCTGAAGCTGTTCAAGGTGTTTACAATTCTCAGGGAATATTAATCGAAAGAAAAGAAAATATTAATATTACAAGCTCTACCAGAGCTCCTGCACAGATTAATTGGGACTGTTCAAACCAACCAGATGGTGTTTATTTTATTTTAATAAGGCATAACGGGAGAACCGATTGCATACCGGTTTTAATAAGGCGATAATCTATAAAATAAAGATTATATGAGATATAATAACTTTATTCATGGTTTTATGATTAATTGCTCTTTTTAAAAAAAATTTGAAAGGAGGGTTAACCTATGCGGGTCAAAAATTACTGCAGGAGTAAAAAAAGCCGAACCGGAAACTGAACCCACCGATTCGGCAAAGAAGCGAGCAAAGGAAAACTTTGTTGTCTTGAAAAGTTTTGCCCAATTCCAATGGGCAAATTAATAAAAAATGTAAAATTTTAAAATTAATTTGTTTAAATTTAAATAGGAGAAATAAAATTGATAAAGATTATTATTGTGCTTTTAATGTTCAGCTATTTTTCTTATGCTCATATTGAAAAAGGATATCGAAAAACAGAAGACCCATGCGTGCCACCTTGTTGTACTAAATTTGCTCAGAAGGGAGATGAGCCGTATTATGAATATAATTGTGTTCTTAAAAATGTTAAATGTTATATTAGGTGTGCATTATGCTGCGAATGTGAACATCCAGAACTTGGAACAACAAGGAGTGTTCACGATTGTGGGTGGTATAGATGTCACTCGAATATTCAAAAATGTATTTATATTGGTGAAAGTAATGGTTCTTCAGGATGTTTAGGTATTCCATTTGATGACTTAGAATGTTTGGAAATATGTAATTATGATTGCAGTTGGAATTTTGCTAATTGTCAGTATATTCAACGCTATCCTAATTGTGATTGTGAAGAAATAATTGAAATAAATGATCATTGGACAGCCGTTGGTTGTTTTTGAAGGAGGTAAAAATGAGCAAGAAATTTATTATTATAGTATTTCACACATTTTCATTATTAATATTTTTTAGTTCAAATTTATTTAGCAATATTATTTATGATATCGGATCTGAAAATGCAATGTATCTTAGATATCTTTATCTCCAAAACAAATTCGATTCTGCTGATATTTCATACCAATTGGGTGAATTAAGACTATTCAATGATAATATTGAGAGAAAAATTATATTTAAGAGGACATTTGATGAAAAAGATATTATACAGGGAGACTCTATATCAGGGATTGATTATAAATTATTAAATCATACAATTACAGATACAGTAACAATTCCCGAAAATTCAAGTATAAGTTATTTCAGACAACTTGGTGTATCTTTATCTTGTGTTTATGATAAACCTATGGATTCTGAACGTGACGGATATGGAGGTGAAGCAACAAAATGGCAGGATTATGTTTGGGTGGCTGGAAAAAACAGGATTCTCGATAATACTGAGTTTGTTTTAGAAATGGTGAAGACTTTGGATAGTAGCGTTGTCCTGATTATTGATAGTGTTGGTGTTCTTAAGAATCCTAATACAATAATTGCCCCTGTTTATGGAACTAATCCTGATAAAATAAATCATTTGAAAGAAATTGATAGTTCTTATTACGGAATGAATGTTTTTTTCAGAGTAAAGGTGAAAAGAGATGGATTAACTCCTTATGGATGTACTTTAGCTAAAATTAAGTCTTGGGTTTCTCTATCATCATTAATTGAATACGACAGCATTAGATCTGTAAAATTGATAACTAATGAAATATTTGATACAATAGTAAATGAATATTTCAACAAGACAATGCGATATTGCGATAGTGTCAAAAGAACGACAGGATGGCTACCAAGGCATTTACCTAATGGTTATGTATTTAGTTCCTTTCAGGATTCATTGTTTGAAAACACCTTTTTTAAGAAAGTTTATTGGCAAGGTGATACAATTATTGTTGAAAAGGATTCATTAGAATATACAGCAAGAATTTCCATAGAGGAACCAAATTTTCTGAATCAAAAAGGGACAGAGTTAATCAAAGTACTATCGGTTTCACCACAGCCAACTGAAGAAGATATGACATTAGTTATCAATTCAAAAAAAGATTTATCTGATATTGAGATTTTCTTGTTCGATATTCAAGGAAGAAGATTAAAAAGATTATGGTTGGGCAAATTAAATTCCGGCCAAAATATTATCGAAATCAATAATCATTCACTTATACAAGGTATTTATTTCCTATCTATCAGCTATGGAAGTTACGTTTTATCAAGGATAAAGATAAATAAGAATTGAACTAGATTAAAAAAGATTATTGTTATTCATATCATTGATTCTTCTCCCCCAACCCGGCGGAGGAATATATTGAAATTGCGTTAAGTAGCCCACGGCTTAAGCCGTGGGTTGACGGGGTGTTGATGCAATCAAAATCTTCAACCTGCTTGGGGAGTGCGTTCTATCGGTAGCACAGACGTTCCCATCTGTGGACAGTGGTCAGACAGGAATGTCCGACCTACTAAGAATTGATGTTTCGGGCTTGCCGGCGGGGGTGTATTTTGTCCGTGTTGGCGATTGGGTAGGGAGGTTTTTAAAAATATGAATAGCCACTACTTTCAAGTAGTGGGCAAAAGAAAAAAAATAATGTCATCTGGTAGAACAGACATTCTTGTCTGTTCTTCCATCTGTCATTCCCACGAAAGAATATAATAATAAATTTATTTAAAACCTTATTTTTCTTATAAACCTTAGTAGAAGAAAGATGATTCAAAGCATACATTATTACCTTATTAAATATTTTATTTTCATTAATCTACATCGAGAACAAATAAGGTAATAAGGTTGTTTCTGTTTTTGCTTTGTTTTTCTACTAAGGTTGAATACGGGAAAATAAGGTTTTTTTTCTGGATTCCCTGTCAAGCAGGGAATGACAGTGTTTATTTATGATATGGATTCCCGTTTGCACGGGAATGACAGACTACTGCCCTTTGTCATTCCCACGGAAGTGGGAATCTAATTAGTTATTTGGCTTTGGATTCCCTGTCAAGCAGGGAATGACATTAACTCAATTCGCTTGGTTTCCAGTTTTCACGGGAATGACACACTACTGCCATCTGTCATTCCCACAGAAGTGGGAATCTAATTAAAATAATTAATTATAATACTTTATTTAAAAAATCGAATTAATAGCGGACAAAAGGTTTAATCCATTTGGATTAGTAGGCTTCGAGTGATTTGCTCCCATTCCTCTTCGAAAGATGAATTTTGCTTTGGCTTGCCGGCAATAGAATACCAATAAGAAGCATTCCAATAGTCCGGTTCTTTTCGGTGAAGATAAGCATGAACCCATGCTGCATTTTTTGTGTGCATAGACTGGACAATTTGGTGAGCTTTGTCCCAATCTCCTTTAGCATCATACCATAATGCTTTCAATTCGTTGTTTATTTCTACTGGGGGAGTATCCTCTTTGAGAGTATCCTTAAATTCGTTAACTGTCATTTTCAATAATACCTTACTTTTGCCAATACTTCAGATAGCCAAAAATCTGGCTTTGAGGTAATTTTTATGTTGAATTCCTCGCCGGGGATAACGTGAACATTATACCCGAGATTTTCGACAAGTGTTGCATCGTCTGTAATTGATGGTGCATTGTTTTCCAGAGATTTATAAGCTTGATAAATAATTTCGGTTTTGAATCCCTGGGGAGTTTGAACGCTTACAAGTGAATCCCTTGCAATAGTTCCCTGAATGAAGTTCTCTTCGTTAACGACTTTGATGGTTTCCTTGGGAGTTAATCCGGGGATTGCAGCTCCAAAAATTTTTGTGGCTTCAATGATTTCCTGAACAAGCAAAGGGCTGGCAAATGGGCGGACTGCATCGTGAATCAGAACAATATCGGAATTAAGGACTGCCTTTGTATTCATTGCGTTCATAACAGAAAAGTGTCTTTCTTTGCCACCATCAACAAGGTCGGTAACTTTGGAGAGGTTATAATCTCTGATATAAGCTTCGAGTTTATTTTTATATTGAGGCAAAACAGAAACAACAATGGAGGTAATATCAGGGGTAATTTCGAAAACAAGCAAAGTTCTTATGATTACAGGTATGCCATCAAGGTTAACAAACTGTTTGGGAATATTTCCGCCAAATCTATCACCGGTTCCACCGGCGGGAATAATAGCTGCTATGTTCATTTTTTCATTTTTATCTTTCATAACGATATTTCTCGCTGATTGAAGGTGGTTGATAAAGTTTATAATCTCCAAAGCCGTTATAATCAATGAATATAAACTGACGATTGTTAGTATAAGTCCAACGCTCGAAAACTCTGTTATCACCATAGGGTGTTTGTTTTTCGATATTATAAGGTTTTCCGAAGATTATAAAAATCATACCTTTGTCGGTTCTCCAGCCTTCGACATAAGACCTGAAGTTTTTATTAGCATAATCAACCCTTGAATAATATTCTTCAAATGCCTCATTTCGGTCAGTATTGGGGGTTGGATCTAATTTTTTCCAGAACTGTTCAAACCTGCTTTGTTTTTCTTCGATTGAAGCACCGGCTTCAATAAAATCAATTTCTTCCTGATTGGCAACATATCTAAGTTGTTTGATTGATTTATTGAGGTCGCTGATAAACACCCCGGAAATAGATCTGAAAATACGTATTGAACGCTCGGTAACGGCAAGAAAAGAAGAAGGGCTGAAATCATTTTCATCTGCAAGAGGCTTCATTGCTGTTAATCTCAAAGTATATCCACCCTGAAGGATATTTTGAGACAGAACAATTCTTATATAGTTTCTATTGACTGAGGTAGAAGTTTTTCTGTTTATTTTTTTACTTTTTTCAACAACTTCGCCTTCTGAATTTATCAGCTCATAAAAATAATCAACTGATTCATAATTTAATTTCGAATAGGATTCAAAAAAAATGAAAAAACCATCGGATAAGTCCCCTACATTTTCTGATAAATGTGGAGTTATTTTGAATCTACCGTCTCTCTCTTCAATTGAACTGACAAGCATTAATCCGCTCAACGCAAAATTGAAGTCGTTAAAATTCAGAACTGTTAGTATTCTGGACTTTTGTGAGGTCTTTTTAGTAAAATTGTCTGTTATGGAGACTGTTATTTCATATTTTCCAGGGTTAAGGAAAAATATATTCTGTGTATAATCAAATGAGGCATTTGAGCCAAGAGAAACATTATAATCTTCTTCGAATACTTTTCTCTGATCATTTTTGGTTTCGACAAGGTTATTATTATTATCAAAAATTGATATAGAAAGTTCGTAGGAAGCACTGTAAAGATTGCCTGCCTTGAAAAATGAAAGATTCTGGTAAGGGACAACAACATAAACATCAACTCTGCCAAGAGTATCTACTTCGGATTTAAAGCAAATAGCATCGAAATAAAAATTTCCGGAAGATCTTTCTTTTTCATAAAATTGAGAAAGTAAGTTTAAGGGAACAAAAAAAAGAATAATTAGCTTAAATAAGTAAAAAAATTTAAAATTATTTAATTTCATAAACAACAAAATAAAAAAATGTCATCATATAAAAAATAAAAATAACGTTGAAACTATTATAATAATTCATTAAAATCAATAAAAAAAAATAAATTACGTTTGATTTTTTTTAAAATGACGATAAAGAGATTAAATAAGGCAAAGAATTGGCGGCAATTTTCAGTAAAAATAAGAAGAAACAACTAAACTACCTCGAAATGACACCTTTTACAATATATTCCTATGAATATAATTCAGAAGGTAGGATAGACGTGCTTGTCCCAAGGTTTTCGGACAAAGTGTTTGGCAAACTTCTTCAGCCCCGTTTAAAGAATAAGTATATTAAGGCAAATTTGGATGAATTCGGCTCAGCAACATGGCTGTTGATAAATGGCGATAATTCCGTAACAAGAATTGGTGAACTGCTGACCGAAAAATTTGGCGAACAAATTCAACCCGTTTATGGTAGATTAACATTATTTTTGACACAACTTTATAATGCAGGTTTTATTTCATTTAAAGAATTAGAAAGGAAGTAATTATGGGAAATGTTCTTGGTTCATTAGAGCCAAAAAGCGTCTGGAATTTTTTTGAGGAAATCACTCAAATTCCGAGACCCTCAAAAAAAGAGGAAAAAATCGCAGCTTATATTATTGATTTTGCCAAAAAACATGGTTTTGAATACAAAACTGATAAGCTTGGCAATATTGTGGTTCGCAAACCAGCTACTCCGGGCATGGAAAACAGAGTGCCAACTGTTATTCAAGGGCATCTCGACATGGTATGCGAGAAAAATGCAGATGTTGAATTCGATTTCCTGACCGATCCTATACAGCCCTGGATTGACGGGGATTGGGTTAAGGCAAAAGGAACAACACTTGGTGCCGATAATGGAATTGGATTAGCTATGGGTCTGGCGGTGCTTGCTTCCAATGATATTCCCCATCCACCGATGGAATTATTATGCACTCTTGACGAAGAAACTGGTTTGACAGGTGCTGTTCAACTTGGGACAGACCTTTTGAACGGAAGAATTTTAATAAATCTGGATTCAGAAGAAGACGGCGCCTTTACTATCGGATGTGCAGGTGGAACTAATACCTCGGCTACATTTATGTATGACGAAGACGCTGTTCCATCAGGTTCAGTAGCTTACGAGGTTGCTATCAGAGGCTTGCAGGGGGGGCATTCCGGCATCGAAATTCACGATGGACGTGCTAATGCCATAAAACTGCTAAACAGATTTCTCTGGACTATAACTAAAAATCTTGACGTCAGGATATCATCATTAAAAGCAGGCAGTGCACATAATGCAATTCCAAGAGAAGCCTTTGCTGTGGTCACCTTATCTCCCGCAATCGAGAATCAATTCAAGGAGAGAGTTGCTGAATTCGACCGAATTTATAAAAGCGAATGGCAATCGAAAGAAAAAAATATATCACTTACTGCCCAAACAACATCTCTTCCGACCAGAATAATGTCAAAGAGTCTCCAGAAAAGGCTATTAACTTCGATTTATGCGGCTCCGCACGGACCTTTGAGATATAGCCCGGACATACCCGGCTTGGTTCAGACTTCAACCAATCTTGCTATAATCGAAACAAGACCATTAGAGATTTTTATTCTCACAAGCCAGAGAAGTTCAGTCGAAACAGAAAAAACCGATATGGCAAACACTGTCAGAAGTGCCTTCGAGCTTGGCGGAGCAGTTGTCCGTCATGGTGATGGCTATCCTGCCTGGCAGCCAAATATAAATTCTCCAATTTTGAATACTGCAATCAAAATCTATAAGGAAATGACCGGCAAAGAACCAAAGGTTGAAGCAATTCATGCTGGTCTGGAATGCGGTCTAATCGGAGAAAAATATCCCGGAATGGATATGTTATCTTTCGGACCAACTCTGAAAGAAGTCCACTCTCCCAACGAGAAAGTCCAGATATCAACTGTTCAGAATTGCTGGAATTTATTAGTTAAAATACTTGAAAATATTCCTGAAAAAAATTAATTTGAGCATCAAAAAAAGAATAGCCGCACTCGATAAAAATATTGAATGCGGCTTTTTTTAACTAATTATCAGGCTTTGTTTAATTCTTCCTGTAGCATTTCCTCGGGGGATTTGCCATTTAGTTCAATTTCTTTATTCTTTATTTTTTGAATAAGTTCAAGAAGAATTTTGTTTTTCTTCATTTCAAGCGAAAATTTAGATAGGAATCTAACCTTGGCAACGAGCAGTTTTTCTTCAATTGGTTTACTGAGAAAGTCATCTGCGCCAGCATCAACAGATTTGATCTGGTTTGCGACATCATTTAGAGCTGTAACTATAACAACTGGTATATCTTTTGTATGATCCTGCGATTTCAGTCTTTTGACGGTTTCGTAACCGTCGAGCCTTGGCATCATAACATCAAGAATAATAGCATCGGGAATTCTTTCCTCAACCTTTTCAAGGCACTCAACACCGTCATAAGCCTCGCCGGCCAGATATCCGTTAGTTTCAAGATATCTTTTCAGAAGCTTTGTTGTGATTTTGTTATCATCAACGACAAGTATAAATGGTTTTTCCATAAATTTTCCCAAACATTATATATTTTCAAAATAATTTCAAATTTAATTAATTAACTTATAAATTTATCGGCAATTTTAAGAAATCTGTAATTTTATTGCAATATTTTAATAAGATTTTTTACCCGGGCGATAATTTTGATTTCATCTCTGTCTTTTAATTGAAATGGCTTTATTTTTTCATTTGCAGAAATCAGCCAGAAGATACCTTTGTTAATGATTATTCTCTTAATGAACAGCTCCCCTGCATATTCAACAATGACCAGTTTTTTGTTCACGATTTGAACTCGTTTATCAGCCACAACCAAGTCCCCATCGTTTATTCCATCATCAATCATCGAATCCCCGGTTACTTTGAACAAAAGCAAATGTTCTTTGGGAACTCCAAGTAATTTATAAATGCTTAAATTGGAAGCCGGGGCTATATTCATCCCACCTTTTTTAGAACTTTTACTGATTAAATTTACTAAAAAGTTTATTTCAGATTCAGACATAAAATCAATTCTCTGTATATTAAGTCTGGAGCTTTCCGAAAAATTGTCCTGAGAAGGGAAATTAGTTAGGAAAGCGTCATTCATAGCTTTTTCATATATTTTTTTATTTCTTTTCTGGCATTCTGAATATATTAATTCAATTTTTTTCTGGTTTTTATAATTAGATGAGGCAAAAAGCAGGAGACAAGATTTGGCAATGTCGTATAATTCGTTATCTGAGAACTGGCTCAATTGATATTCGAATTCTTTGTAGCTATTCATTTCCGTTAATCTTATTCATTTTTATTTCGTTCGCTGATTATTTTCATAATATTCCCAGCGGCAACAGTAAGAATTTCAGCTTGATGGAGCAATTCTTCGCTGGACATTTTAGTAAAGTCCTTATCATTTTCTTTGTTCTGTTCAATTTTTTCACTGAGAATTCTACCGGCTTCATTGTCAGCGAATTTACTGCCAACTCCATTAATAATATAAAGGGGATTAATACCTATTTCATATAAAACTTTCAGGACACGAACAGGAAGATTCGCTTTGCCGTTTTCATAATTTGTCAGATTATATTTTGATTCGCCGAGTATTGCAGCAAACTGCTCGATGGTTGCCTTAAAGCCACCATTATATATCTTTCTGACTTCTTTTAGTCTTAAACCAATCTCTTTGTTGAAATCTTTCATTATTTTTTACTTGTATTATTGGTAAATATTACATATATTGCAATAAGTAATATTTATTATGTAAATATTACAATACAAATATAATTAATTTTTTATTATCAGGATAAGTTATGAATGATATTTTTTCAATTATTAAGGAAGAAGATTTAACTCCGGATTTACAAATGCTTTCCGAAACATGCGGGCTGGAAGTAGTAAGAAATATTTTGAGGAATTTTGGTGGGCTTAATTTTTATATACCAAAGATATCAAGGCTTGACACATTTATCGAAAGATATATCAGGGATAATAAAAACAAAACGCTCAAACAATTAGCTAAAGAGCTAAACTTATCTGAGCGTTATCTGAGGCTTCTTAAAACAAAATTCAGAATATATTGAAAGCTACATAGATGTGGCTGTCAGTTCATTTTTGCTAAAGAAGAAAGCAATTTCTTTCTCGCCGTTTTCGATTGAATCAGAGCCATGAACAGCATTAGCTTCAATATTTGTTCCGTAAATTTTTCTTATGGTACCCTCCTCTGCTTTTTCCGGGTTGGTATTGCCGATTAATTTTCTGTAATCTTCGATGGCGTTGTCTTTCTCAAGAGCAATAACCACAATAGGACCTGAAGACATATAATTAACAAGATCCGAGTAAAAAGGTTTATCTTTATGAACTTCGTAAAAGGCACCGGCTTGCTCTTTAGAGATTTTAATCATTTTCAAACCTAAAATATTAAATCCGGCAGACTGAATTCTGGCGATGATATCTCCGATAGCTTTTTTTTTGACGGCATCGGGTTTTATAATTGCTAAGGTTTTTTCCATAATCATTAACTAATTAAATTTAAAATAATCATTGTTTTTTTGGTGGTCTTCCACGTTTATTGGTTTTTTCTGTGATTTTTTCAGTTTTTGGCGGTCTTCCGCGTTTACCTTTGGTAGCAGCATTTTGTTTATCATCTACCTTAATACCGAGAACCGAGGCAACAGTTTTGCCAATTGAAGCAGGTGAATCTGCAACCTTGATACCAGCTAATTTCAAAGCAAGTATTTTGTCGGCGGCAGTTCCCTTCCCTCCTGCTATGATAGCACCAGCATGTCCCATTCTTCTTCCGGGAGGCGCTGTTCTTCCTGCAATGAAACCAACGACTGGTTTCCTGACATATTTCTTTATATATTCTGCAGCGGTTTCCTCCGCATTCCCGCCAATTTCTCCAATCATAAGAATAGCTTTGGTTTCCGGGTCCTCATTGAAGAGTTTAATAACATCAATAAACTGAGTTCCGATAATTGGATCACCGCCAATACCAATACAGGTTGACTGTCCTATTCCAAGGTCTGTCAGTTGCTTAACTGCTTCATAGGTCAAGGTCCCGCTTCTCGAAACCACACCTACATTACCGGGTTTATGAATAAAACCGGGCATAATTCCAATTTTTGTTTGACCCGGGGTTATGATTCCGGGGCAGTTAGGTCCGATCATTCTGGCACCTGATAGCTTGAGAGCTGAATAGACCTTGATCATATCCCTTGTAGGAATACCTTCGGTTATAGCAATAATAAGTTTGATACCTGCTTCTATTGATTCAAGAATTGCATCGGCAGCCAAAGGAGGTGGGACAAAAACTATTGAAACATCGGGATTTTTTGCCTCAACAGCTTCTTTCATAGTATTAAAAACAGGGACAGGCTTTTTAAATTTAAATTCACCCTTCCCCGAATATTCTGTTCCTCCTTTTCCGGGAGTAACACCAGCAACAACTTTTGTTCCATAAGCTATCATCTGTGAAGTGTGAAATGTTCCTTCGGAACCAGTTATTCCCTGAACAACTACTTTCGTTTTCTTATTAACTAAAATACTCATCTTTAAACCTTAAAATGAATAATTTGAAATTGAAATAATTTTTTCAAAAATTAAACTTGCAATTTAATAATTATCTTCAATCTGTAGCATATATTTTTGTGATAAATTATTAAAATGTATTTAAATATAAATTTATTTCTTAGGGATATAAATATATTGGGGTCGGGCTTTTTGAGATATTGTCATAAAAACCTGATTGTCAAATATTGCTTCTTTTTTCACATAATATTTTTCCAAAAAATGATAAGAAAAATCATCATTGACTATTATTGCTTTGAAAAAAGCCGATGAGAACTTTTGTTCGATATCCTTTTCTAATCTTTGTTTCCATGGAGATTTACTTATCATTAAATCAAGAAAACCAACCCAATGAGCATAAGTTTTTTTGCCTGCTAATCTTAACAAGTAATTATGATTCGGTATAAATATTTCACCATCAATTTTTTTTATTTTTTCGATAATTTTTCTTCCTGCAATTAAATCTTCTTTTGTTGGAATTGCTTTTAATGGATTATAATTCAATGCTAATAATTGACATATTATTATTATAAAAAAAATAATCATTATGGTGTTCTTATTAACAGAGATAATTTCTATTTTTTTTGAAATAGAATTTAATCCAACAAGAAAAGTCAAAGAGAAAATTGCATAGAATGGAATATTTGCATTAACAAAACCACCAAGATGTAAACGCTGCGACCACGCTGCCGATATTATTCCTAACATAAGGGCAACATAAAATGTTATTGTTTTCTTATCATTTTCTTTTAGCAAATAAATGAACCAGATGAGACTGAAAAGGAACATAATGGAAGTATGCTTAAAAACATCATAGGACCAAAAGGAGAGCAGGTATTTAAAATTCCATTCATGCGAAGCTGGGAGTTCGAACATCCAGAACATATACCAACCATTTGTGTTGTGATTTATCCATAAGGTTGAGATTATTGTCCCAGTCAAAAATGGGAGTATAAAGATAAAAGCCCTTAATTTATAATTAATTAACAGGTATAAAATAATTGGCAGGATGATAATCATCATTGTTTGTTTGGTCAAAAATGCTAAAAGAGCTAAAACAGCAGAGAGAAAAAGCCCGATATAATTATCATAGAATCTAAGAAAATAAATCGTCGAAAGTAGAAACATAAGAAACAGAGAATCTACACGTGCTAAATCAAACCAAAAACCGGTAATCTGAAAGACTGCCGCAAAAATTCCTACTGAAGATATTGAATAAATCCAGTTTCCTGTTTCTTTTTTTACAAAAGCAAAAATTATATAAAAAGCAATTAATGTTGAAATGAGAGATATTAATCTTAATGAAAAAAAACTTTCACCAAAAATTTTTACTGATATTTCAGACAGATGAAAATATAGAGGGGGATAAATGAACGGTATATAGTCAATACCCGGTTCAGTGTAAATGGCTTTTCCTTCTATTAGCCTTATTACATTTTCGAGCATACCACCTTCCATCATTTCAAGTTCAAAAGGATAGTTAATCCTTGAAAGCGATATGAAAATAAATATCGCAATGTAATAAAGAGATAGAAGAACTATTATAATTTTTAAAAAGCCTGCTAATTTTTTTTCTTGATTTGTCATCATTTATTATTTTTCTTGATAATGTAATATTTTTTTTAAAAAATTTATCTAATTTGTAACAAAAAATAAATAACTTTGTTTTTAATAATCTAATCAATAAAAAAATAAAGTATATGAACAGAATAAAATTATTCATTTTTTTTATAATTATAACGATATTTTTTTCAGAATTGCTTTTTAGCTTGGAAAAAGGAGAATATAAGCTAAGTAATCAAATGATTGTGAACGGGCAGTTTGAAAATGGTAATACTGGTTTTTATACTGATTATATCTTTTCACCCTCGAATATGAGGCTTGAGGGGACATATTGTCTGTCCCAAAACCCGAAAAAGCAATATTCAAGATTTGATTCATGTTCTGATAAGACTAATCAATCCGGTTATATGCTTTTAGTAAATAGTTCCGACATACCTGATAAAATTGTCTGGAAGCAAACCGTAAGAGGAGTAGAATTAAATTCTGTTTATCTCTTTTCTTTCTGGAGTGCTGTTGTGCATCCAGCAAACCCACCTTTTTTTGATGTTTATATCAATGGAACTCTGATGCAGCCCTCGCCTTTCTATCTACCTGAGGATGTTTGTAAATGGACCGAGATAAGATATATCTGGAATTCGAATAATATTGATACTGCAGAAATAATTATAATAAACAGAAACGTCAGAAAATCCGGGAATGACTTCGTTATAGATGACATTTCATTTTCTATCTACTGTTCCTTAACAGCAAGTGCTGAAAAGTATGTTTCCACCTGTAAAGGTGAAGCAGTTCGTTTGAATGTAACAGCTTCCGGTGGTGAGCCCCCGTTTAACTATGAGTGGTTCCCCAAAACCGGACTGGATAATCCTTATTCTCCCAATCCTAATGCACGGGTTGATTTGAACACAACTTATATTGTGAAAATTGTAGATAGTAAATTTTGCGAAGCTTATGACACAGTAAGGGTTAATGTCTTTCCTGAACCGAAAGCAGTTATTACTTCAAACAAAGGATTTTTCATCTGTCCCTGCGATAGTGCAAAGCTCTCGGGTCCTCCGGGAATGTCATATCTTTGGTCAACAGGTGAAACTAACCAGAGTATCTACATTAATAAAACAGGGAATGTAGCCCTAAGAATTGTTGATAAGAACGGTTGCACAGCAGATACATCTGTTTTTATAGAAATGCTTGATGTTTCCTCCACAATTGAACTTGGAACTGTCGAAGCAGAAATAGGAGAAACATTTAATTTACCAATGTCAGTCAAGTGGAGCGATACAAGGGTATTATGCAATTTCGATATTAACAGTATTGGTTTAGTATATAACAAATCCATATTGCAACCAGTAAGCATATTTTCGAATCGTAGAATCGAAGGCGATTTAGAATATATAGAGTTATTAGGCAATAATCTTGAGCAACTTGTTAAAGAACTAAAATTTACCGCAGTATTAGGTAAGGTTGAATGCACTCCGGTTGAGATAACACATATTTTATATGATTGCTACGATATCAAAGTTGCTACCACAAAAGGTCAGGTTTGTCTTAAAGGACTATGCAAGGAAGGTGGAACAAGGCTTGTAAATACTGATTCAAGACAGTTTTTAATAGTAAATTCACAATCAAACCATGATAACAACATAAGGATTAATTTCGGAATTATCGAAAAAGGTTCAATAGAACTCGGAGTATATGATTATCTTGGAAGAAAACTGATGCAATATGAATTGAATGAACTTCAAACCGGAACCTATGAATATCAAATTGATACAAGTCTTCTGGGATCGGGATTATATTATCTGGTTTTAATCACCCCAACGAACATTTTGACCCAGCCATTAATTATTGCAAGATAGGTCAGGAAAAAATTGATGAATTCTTAATGGCAATATTACAAATAAAATCAGCAACACTAAAAATACTTAATAAAAAAAATTTTTAAAAAACAGGAACACTTTTTTTCTTGTTGTTTCATAATGTTATTTTTGTAGGTTTATAAATTATTGAAACATAGAGATTTTAAAAATAAAATATAATTTAAGTTATTCAAAAAAAAAGGAAAATCATGGCAGATAAAAGAAGACCTTGGGCAGAGCCATACAAAATCAAAGTTGTAGAGCCTGTAAAGATGACTACTCGTGAATACAGAATTGAAAAAATGAAAGAAGCAGGTTACAACACATTTCTTCTCAGAAGCGAAGATGTTTATATTGATCTGCTGACAGACAGTGGAACAAACGCAATGAGCGATTACCAGTGGGCTGGAATGATGCTTGGTGATGAAGCTTATGCCGGCAGCAAGAATTTTTACTATCTGGAGTCCAATGTTCAAAAGTACTATGGCTATAAATATCTTGTCCCGACTCATCAAGGGCGGGGTGCAGAGCATTTGCTTTCACAGACTTTAATTAAAGATGGAGATTACGTGCCGGGAAATATGTATTTTACAACAACAAGACTCCATCAGGAACTTGCCGGAGGAAAATTTGTTGATGTAATAATTGATGAGGCACATATTCCAGAAAATCTGCATCCCTTCAAGGGGAATGTGGACATACAAAAATTCGAAGACCTTATAAAAAAGGTTGGTGCAGACAAAATTCCCTATATATCAGTAGCCGGGACTGTTAATATGGCTGGCGGTCAGCCAGTATCAATGCAGAACATGAGAGAAGTGAAACAAGTAGCTGATAAGTATGGAATAAAAGTGGTTCTGGATGCAACCCGGGCGATCGAAAATGCTTTTTTTATAAAAGAACGGGAACCGGGTTATGCAGATAAAACAATTGAAGAAATACTTTTTGAATTTTGCTCTTATACGGATGCTGCAACAATGAGCGGAAAAAAAGACCTTCTTGTGAACATTGGTGGTTTTGTTGCAGTCAATGATTGGGATTTGTTCGAGGAACTGCGTAATTTAGTTGTAGTTTATGAAGGGCTTCACACTTATGGAGGACTTGCCGGACGTGATATGGAAGCGATGGCACGCGGGATGGAGGAAGCAGTTCAATATGACCACATCCGCTCAAGAATCAAACAAATTGAATATTTTGGCAATCAGCTGATTGAAAACAACATTCCGATAGTAAAACCTATCGGTGGTCATGCAGTATTTCTCGATGCAAAAGCTTTCTACGACCATATTCCTCAAATAAACTTTCCTGCTCAAAAATTAGCTGCTGATTTATATATCGAATCGGGAGTCAGGTCTATGGAAAGAGGAATTGTCTCGGCGGGAAGGAACAAAGAAACCGGCGACCATAACTATCCAAAACTCGAATTAGTCAGACTGACCTTTCCAAGAAGAGTTTATATGCAATCCCACCTTGATGTTGCTGCTTATTCTGTTAATGAGCTTTACGAAAAAAGACATCAGGCAAAGGGGCTGAAAATGGTTTATGAGCCAAAATACCTTAGATTCTTTCAGGCAAGGTTCGAAGAATTACCTTAATATGACTGTCATTTAAAAACAACAAGAGGGGCTATCTCATAAGTCATTATCTTTGGAACAAACGAGGATGTTTGTTCTACTAAGTCCTTGAATTATATGGTAGGTCAGGCGTCCTCGCCTGACCATATATCCCAAAAATTAATCTTTTAAGATAGCCCCTTTTGTTTTGGTAAAATTTATATAAATTTCCCCAGCATCAATTAAACTGTTTGTCAACAATAGTAATTCTCGGGGAGCTGATAGCACCGAAAGGAGTGGAAACAGTTGGCTTTGCATCGAGTTTTAGTCTTGCAGGACTTGAATTAACCCCACCAATAGCCAGAGCTAAATTAATAATACCATCATACCCCTTATTCTCGAAGAATTTAACAAGATCAAGCCCGATTGAAAGAGGAATAATAGATTGCTGACCTGTGCCGGGAATTTCAATAGGTCTTTCGATATTTCCGGAAACAGTAGGGACATCATCAATATAAAGCTGCCATTCGAAGCTTGTCAAAGTGGCTGTAGTTTGCTTTGAGCCACCAGTTCCATCATTTGGATTGATTGCGGCGACATTAAGAACGAACTGAGCGGGCAAGCTCTTGCTTGAGAATGCCTTTGAAAGATTTAATCCATCGGTGAGAGAAAAATCAGATATTGATTTTTTATCGCTCAAACTGACTCCAGCAAGTCTGAATCCATTAACATTTTCGAGTTTGAATTTTAATCTTTGTAAATTAACAAGTGTTTGAGTTACCTGCTTAATTGCAGAGCATCCCGAAAGAACAAAGCTGATAAATAAGATTACAGAAAGAATTTTTATTGACCTAAAATTAATCATAAATATACCTATTTAAAATTTAACAAATTAATTGACAGTTTAATTATCAGAGATATTGTAATTAAAAAACAAAATAATAAATAATCTATTTCTCCGTCAAACCACCGTCTTTTTTTATAAATAATTTTTGTAATTTTATTGTTTAAAATTTTACTTTTTTTTGTTTAATGTTAATTTATCCGGTTGAATCAGGTCCTTTTGCAACTATTGGATATTTACTTTGCTGCACGGACACGATGTGTGGTTTAGTAATTGATGTTCCAATGGACAGCAGTCAGTATTTTACTGAATACGCCAAAAAGAACGATATAAACATAAATTATATTTTTCTTACACATACTCACTGGGACCATACAGCAGACCTACCTAAACTTAAGAAAGAAACAGACGCAAAAATATACGTAAATTATCTTGATGAATATCGGTTAAAAGACCCTATGAAACATACCTTGATGCCTTTGCCGTTTGAACTTGAACCAGCCGAAGCAGACTTTCACCTTCAGGATAATCAGATAATTAATGTTGGAAAAATTCAAATAGAAGTAAGGTTTACACCTGGTCACACCGAGGGAGGCACATCTTTTGTTGTTCACAAGGAAAGGAAAGTATTTGCCGGCGACACATTATTTAATGGAAGCATAGGTAGAGTTGATTTGCCCGGTGGCTCATATGAAACATTAATTTCTTCAATAAAGCAAAAGTTATTCACATTGGGCGATGACTATGAAGTATATTCGGGTCACGGACCGAAAACAACAATAGGTTATGAAAAGATGACTAACCCTTTTTTTCAGGATTAAATAAAAAATGAAAAATTTTTCATACTTCCGTAATAAAAAACTTATCTATGATTTATTAATTTGCATGTTTGTAACGAGCACTTTTTACGGATGTTATTCATTTACGGGAGCTACAAGAGCAAAGCACTTGAATACTCTCAAAATAGAACCTGTAGTTGACATGAGTGGATATGGAAGCCCGAAGGTCAAGGACAATATGATAATATATTTGATTGATAAGTTTAGAAATGACAATACATATAATATAGTTGACAAAGATGGAGACGCAAGTTTAAAGGTTCAGATTAATAGTATAAGAGATGAAACAATGGTTGTCAACCCCGGAGAGTTAGAGAAGGAGAGGAAAATAAGTGTGAACGTTGAGGCTGAGTTTTACGACAATGTTATGAAAAAAAGTATCTGGAAGAAGAGCTTTAATAATTTCAGTGTGTATGATGTTCAGAAAGCATTGACAAACCGGGAAGAAGCTCTGATGGATGCATTGAACAGAACATCTGAGGATATTTTAATCGCAGTTGTTTCTGGTTGGTAATTGAAAATAATATTTATAACTATTTGGAAGAGGTGAGCTAAAGAGATGGAAGATTTTATACTACTTATTTACTTCCTGTCGCTATGTGTTCTTTTTGGCTTTGGTATTCACGGCTTGGTTTTATTGTATTATTATCATAAGACTAATAACTACAAGCTGCCGGATAGCAAAATGCCAGAAGTATTTCCAAGAGTGACCATACAGCTCCCAATGTATAACGAAATGTATGTTATCGAGCGTCTGATTCGCTCAGTTTGCAACATTAACTATCCCAAGGATAAGTTAGAGATACAGGTTCTTGATGATTCAACTGACGAAACAGTTGAGATAGCAAAGAATTTGGTTGATGAATATCGTCAAAAAGGCTTCGATATTCATTATATCCACAGAACTAACAGATCAGGCTACAAAGCCGGTGCGCTGAAAGAAGGTTTAGAAGTTGCCACAGGTGACTTTATTGCTATTTTTGATGCTGATTTTGTTCCAAAACCCGATTTCCTGCTGAAAACCATACCATATTTCAATGACAAAGAAGTCGGAATGGTTCAAACCAGATGGGAACATTTGAACGAAGAATATTCGTTTATAACCAGAGCGGCTGCTCTGGCACTTGACGGACACTTTGTGATTGAACAACAGGTCAGAAACAAAGCAGGTTTCTTCATTAATTTTAACGGAACTGGCGGAGTCTGGCGAAAAGAAACCATAATTGATGCAGGTAACTGGCAACCAGACACATTGACTGAAGACCTTGACCTTAGCTATCGCGCTCAGTTGAAAGGATGGAAATTTATTTATCTGAATGATTTCACCTCGCCTGCCGAACTACCGGCTGACATCAATGCTCTCAAAACCCAGCAATTCCGCTGGACTAAAGGAGCTGTCGAAACTGCTAAGAAAATTCTTCCATTAGTTTTAAAATCAACTTTACCCCTGAGAATTAAACTCGAGAGTTTTGTTCATTTAACCAGTAATATCGTTTTTCCATTTATCATTGTTGTTGCTGTTTTGAATATTCCTCTTGTAATAATTAAAAATTCAATTGGGGGTTTAGATGCATATTATAATCTGATGTCAATTTTTGTTCTTGCTTCCATTTCAACATTCCTATTTTATATGTATGCTCAGCGTGCTATTCATCTTGACTGGAGAAGAAGACTTTTACTTTTTCCTGTTTTTCTTGCAGGTAGTATGGGATTTGCAATTAATAACACCAAGGCAGTTATCGAAGCTTTAATCGGGAAAAAAACCGGATTTGCAAGAACACCAAAATATAAGATCGAGTCCCAAAACGATCAATGGAAATACAAAAAATATGTTCAGAAAAAATTCAACTGGACTGTTGTTTTTGAGATATTTCTTACTTTTTATTATGTTATTGGTATAGCTATTTCATTGTATTATTTAGAGATAGCCGCCATACCATTTCAATTACTCTTCCTTATCGGGTTTGGAACTGTAGGCTTGATGTCTCTGAGGCATGCACTGGGGAAGTAGTTTAGCTTAATAAGGAATTGAAATTAAATTCTGAGGATACATACTATCTTCAGAATTTTTTTTATTTTTACACTTCATTGATATATGATAAACATTGAAGAAAAAATCAAATAATGATTTCTTTAACAAAGTATATCAAATCGTTCAGAAGATCCCTTATGGAAAGGTAACTACTTACGGTTTGATTGCTCAGAAAGCAGGTTTGAAATCCTCCGCAAGAATGGTCGGATGGGCTTTGAATTCTTATGCCTTTACTTCTGTTCTGCCCTGCCATCGTGTTGTGAACAGGAACGGTGAATTAACCGGCAAAAATTATTTTGGCACACCAAATATGATGAGAGAACTTCTTGAATCCGAAGGTGTGGAATTTATAGGCGACAGAGTTGATTTGAAGAAACATCTTTGGAATCCGGAGATAATTCTATGAAATTCTCATTTGAGGAACTTGAAGAATTAACACAAAAAGACGGCGGCAGGTTCGGGGTTGATTCTTCCGATTCTGCTTTTGATTTTTGCAGGATTCTATCGCAGAAGCATTATGAGAACTTTCCAGTGGCATCTTTTCTTTTAAAAAAAGAATGGAGAAAATACATCTTTGCAGTTTATTCTTTTGCAAGAATTGCCGATGATATTGCTGATGAAATCATAGAAATTCCTGAGCAAAACAGAATTAATCTGCTTGATAATCTTGAGGAATTAATTCAAACCGAGGATTTTACCAAAATTAAAAATCCTGTTATTAAAGCTCTTATCATAACTATTAGTGATAAAAAAATTCCGATTGACCCATTCAAAAAATTGCTGACTGCCTACAAAATGGATATAAATTTCAAACAAGCTGAAACTTTTTATGAGTTATTGGATTATTGTAAATATTCAGCAGAACCTATTGGTGAATTGGTTCTGAGGATAACAGATAATTATAATAATAAAAATATTATATTATCTGATAAAATTTGTTCAGCATTACAGTTGATTAACTTTTGGCAGGATTTTTCAGTAGATCTAAATAAGAATCGGGTTTTCATACCAATGGAATATCTTGCTAAATATGATTTGAAAATGAATGATTTGTATGAAAGAAAAAAAACTCATAATTTAATAAGTTGTCTTAAAGAACTTTATGACAGAACAGAAATATTATTAAAAGAAGGGGCTGAATTAATTAAATATCTGGAAGATTTTAGACTTAAACTCGAGATTAAAGCGACCGTGATGGGTGGTGCAGCGGTTTTGAACAAAATAAGAGAATTACAAGCAAACATTTTAGAAAAACGTCCTAAATTATCTAAGACTGATTTTTTATTAATTTTTTATAAAATAGTATTTTCAAGATAAGTTGAATGGAAGTAATAACAGAAAATGAATTGGCGAATTTCGAGCAAATGCCTCCTCCAAAGGTAACGCGTTCTAATTTTGTGTATTCGTTCAATTTACTACCGAAGGAGGAAAGAAAAGCAATTCAGTCTCTGTATGCTTTCTGCAACTATATTGATGACATAGCAGACAGCACCCCTACCTTTACCGACATAGAAAAACAGCACAAGCTACAACGTCTTGCATGGTGGGAAAATGTTATTGAAAATATATATAATGGTGGGTTTGATCATTCAATCCTGAATCCATTTATTTGGGCAATAAAACGTTTCGAAATCCCTAAGCAGTATTTTTTAATTCTTATTGATGGGATAAGGCGGGATGTTCTTAAAAACAGATACTCAACATTCGAGGAATTAAAAGATTACTGTTTCGGAGTTGCAGGCATTGTCGGGCTAATCAGTATCGAAATATTCGGATACAAACACGAAGAAACAAAGAGCTATGCCATTAATCTGGGTTATGCTCTCCAATTAACAAATATAATCAGGGATATCAAAGCTGATAAAGATAGAGGTTATATCTATATTCCGCAGGAAGACCTTAATAGATTTGGTTATTCCGAGGAAGATTTAATTAATGAAGTTTATAATGATAAATTTATTGATCTTATGAGATTTCAGGTTCGTCGAGCCAGAGAATTCTATCATAACGCAAGGAAATTACTACCGCCCGACGAAAGAATTACTATTGTGTCAGCAGAAATTATGGATGAAATATATTACAGATTGCTCGAAAAAATAGAGCTGAACGATTTTAATGTTTTCAAGAAAAAAATTAAAGTGTCAGTTGTGCATAAGTTCCTTATAGCTTTGAAACATTGGGTCTCGATAACAATGTTCGTCAAAAGGATTAAAAAACAACCCTGATATTTTTATGTTAAAAAAAACAAGAAATTCGAAAATTCGAGAGATTTTTTTTAATTTGTAAAGACTTTGACTTAATAAGGAAAAAAAGAATGGAAGACATTCAGGAAATAAGATTTTCAGATGAAGAACTCAAAGAAATTGAGGAGGTAAAATCCCGCTATCCATCTTCAAAATCTGCAATTATGCATGTTTTGTGGATGGCACAGAAAAAATTCGGTTGGTTGAGCAAAGATGTTAAAGAATATGTTGCAAAAATATTAGACCTACCCGAGTCCCATGTTCACGGTGTGGCAAGTTTTTATACAATGTATTTCAAAAAGCCTATGGGGAAATATCACATTCAGGTTTGCACTAATATTTCCTGTATGCTGAGAGGTGGCGAAGAGATTTATGAACATATATCCGAAAAGCTTGGTATCGGGCATAATCAAAGAACAGATGACGGATTGTTCTCGTTAGAAGAAGTTGAATGTATGGGGGCATGCGGCGGAGCTCCAATGGTTGCCATTAACGAGGATTTTTACGAAAATATTGATATTGTTTCTGTTGATGAATTAATATCTTCCTTCAGAAATAAAGCTTAATTCGTTTTTTTCGATATTTATTAAATATCATAGATAACAAAATGAAAACAAGACAGTTTATCAAAAAAATTGCCTCGCTGAAATTATTTTCTTATAACACAATCTCTTCAGCATTATTTTCTAAGTCAGGCCTCAAATTATTTTTTCTGATATTATGTATTTCTTTTTCCTTTAATTTTTATTCTTGCAAAGATGATACAACAGCACCTACTGAAGAAAAAATTAAAGTCTATGTTTCAACCGAATTGCTTGACTTTGGAATTGTTCAATTGGGTCTTGCTAAAATACAATCAATAGCAATTGAAAATACCTCGAAAAAAACAGGCACATTAAATCTTAAAATTGTTGGTGAAGATAATAGTGTCTTTACCATTATGGGTAATCAAACTACAAATCTTCAGCCAAATCAAAAAGATACAATTTTTATTCAATTCACTCCTGTCGCTGAAAAAACATATAATGCTTCTTTAGAAATAGGAACTGATCCGGTTACTTTAGTTACTTTAAGGGGGATAGGCAAAAAAACTGTTGAAATTAATTATCTTCCGACTTTTCTGGATTTTGGGAAGGTCCCCATTGGCGAATCTGTCAGACAAAAAGTAACTTTGAATAACACTGGAACTACACCTTTTGCATTGTCCCCAAACATTATTGGCAAGGACGTAACAGCGTTCTTTATTGAATATTCTCCCGATATACCAATTTTTCCGGGAACAAGTGACAGTGTGATTTTGCGGTTCAATCCAAAAGAAGAAAAAATCAGTGAGGCAGTATTCTATCTGGATTCCGAACAAAAATACCCTGTTGGATTAAAAGGCGAAGGAATCAAGGTAGATCCTCTGGAGATACAACCAAAAAATCTTGATTTCGGAAGTATAGAAATCAATTCTGAGAAGATTCTGGAAATTACTGTTGTCAATAATTTATCTCAAAGTTTCATACTTAATACAAACTTTCCTGCCGGTTCGGAGGGCTTTAGCGTTACTAACAATATGCCTATGCAATTAGCTGGTAAGAATTCAACAAAAATCAATGTTAAATTTAAACCAACGGAAATTAAACAATATGAAACCACTTTATTTCTTGATAATGATAAAAAATATCAAGTTGGGTTGAAAGGTATCGGTATAGCCTCTGAAGATATTGAAATAACCCCAAAATCACTCGATTTTGGTAATGTTGAATTAAATACTGCCGGGACTAAAGAAATTTTTGTAACAAACAAAACAACCAAGACAATAAAAATAACCTGCTCGTTTAATTCGGGAGGCACAGATTTTTCGCTTGAATCCCAAAATCCTTTTGAATTGGTGGCTGGTGGCAATAGTAAAATAGTTGTAAAATTTTCTCCGAAAGAAATCAGAGCTTATGGGGATATATTAAAAATAAACACAGATAACAATGCATCATACACAGTGAATCTGAAGGGTAACGGGGTTAATCCGGATTTGTTAAGTCTTGTTTGTGAAGTAACCACAGCACCACCCGTTTTAGATGGTAATGATTATGATGAATGCTGGAAGTCTGCCAAAGAGTTATTTTTCGTAATGAACCAGATTGAACCATCATATATTGACCAGAACAAGAAATTCAACGGTAGTATAAAAGCACTGCGAGACGAAGAATACATTTATTTTCTTGTCAGGATAAAGGATGATTCGAGAAATGATATGCCTAATTATTTCATTTTCAACGGTGGAGATCCGTCCAAAGAATCAAGCTGGACATTAACTACCGAAGGGCAGGATGGTATTTCATTTATGTTTCCTATTAGTTCAAATGTAAGAGGTAAAGCAAGTGATGAGACATTCGATAAGGTTGGATGCTACGTCGCATGCCATACAACCAACTCAATCAACAACTTCGAAGGTGGCTCATACCCTGACTTTGGAACAATTGACATCTGGTATTGGAAAGCAGGAACAACAGGTCCTCAGGGATATGCAGATGATTATTACGCTATGGGTCAGGACGGAAAATATCCGAAAGAAAGGCGTGGAGATGTAGGAGGGAAAACCTTTGAAGATCCTAATTTCAGACCTTCGGGGACTGGTTTGAATATTCCTGTTAGTGTTCCGGGAGGTGATAATAATAAACTTGACCCCAGTCGTTTCATCTGGGATGACACCTCCGAGCCATTTGACCCCAAAGGAAATAATCCGATTACCAATTTACCATGGACAGCAGGAGACAGACTTGCCGGCTGGAAATTAAGAATGCAGGATAATGAATTTTCAGGGCGTGGAGATGTGGAAGCTAAAGGTATGTTCTGGAATGGTCAATGGGTGGTAGAATTCAAAAGAAAATTAAAGACAGAATCCACAAATGGCGATGATATTGAATTGAAAAAGGGAAGCATTATTCCATTTTCTTTGAGTTATTTTGATAATTCGAGAAAATATGCTGAGTTCGAATATATTAATTTGAAGCAAAATCCAAGACCGGGACATTATGGAACCAATCCACCGGTTATATTTTTACAGATAAAGTAACGTTTTTCTTTTTCAGGTGTTATTAGATATATTAAGAGAATATATTTATATAAATGAAAAAAATAAAAAACATAAGGATATTAAACCATTTTATAATAATACTTTTTGCTTCGTTCTACTTAGTTGATATTCTACTTAATTTTAAGATTTCTCAGGACTTTAGCCTGATACCTTCGAAGGCTTTGGAATTAAATGAAATTTTCAGAGTAATTACCTATCCTTTGTCATTTTTTACTATTGAGTCGGCTATACTTTTTTTATTTACAATTTTATTACTTTTTCCGTTCTATGAGATAAAATTCAGGGTGCCGGTCATAATATCACTATTGTTTGGTATAGTATTAATTCAAGGCTTAATATTCACTTCTTTTTTTCACAATAGTGATATTGTTCTTAAAGGAACTGATGGTATTTCGTTCTTTCTCATCACTTTTTTTATTTTGAATAATTTCAATTTGAAGCTATTAAAGATAAATCCTAAGTTATTTCATATAAACGCTTTTATTTTGCTAATTTCAATGAGCTGGATAGTTACGGTTTACCTACATTCAAAATTTGCTGATTTTGATTTACTGACACCTTCGGCATTTTCTATGATTTTTGGAATATCATCAGGATTAATACTTGATATAGGTATTAAATTTTATAAGCTCTTTCTGGGAATAATGAATCCACCCAAACCAAGAATACCTGAGGTGTCTGATGAAGAATTTATGCTGGCTGAAATTTCGAAAAACGAAAAAAAATATCAAAATGGTCAGTCTGAAAAAAGTCGTTTTAATGAATTCGATAGTGATTATTTTTCTGAGGACAGGCTAAACCAGATTCTTGACAAGATCAATAGCGAAGGTAAAAAATCTTTGACCAAAGAAGAATTGAATTACCTTGAAGAATACTCCAAAAGAATATAAAATTTCAATTGTGTAAATTAATAATATGGATTCTGACAACAGAATAATTGAACTCCTAAGTGAGGTGCTTTTTGAGCAGAAGGGAACCAACAAGCGTCTTGATAGAATTTTGAACAAGTTGGATAATAATGAAGAGCATCTATTGAAAACGAACCTTGCTATAGGAGAACTTACATTATCGGTTGACAAATTGTCTGACCGTTCAGATAATATCTTCAGTCATGAACAACGGATTCAGAAATTAGAACAAGTTGTATTTGGCAAGACTGACTGAAACTCAAACTTTAAAGGGATTTATTTTTTCAGGATAGAGAACCTTTGTTAAAATCAGACCTTTTGCAGGTGCCATCGGGCAATTAAAGCTTCTGTCCTTTTTTTCTAAAGCTTTCTCTATGTCTGTGATTTCAATTTTACCTCTTGCAATTTCGATCATAGCCCCCACAATCCCCCTGACCATACCATAAACAAATCTGTCAGCTCTAATTGTCAATTTATATTGTTTTTCATCAATTTCAGACCATTTGCAAATTTTAACATTGCAGATGTAATCTTTTGTTTCTTTGTTCAATTTTGAAAAAGTAGTAAAATCTTTTTTCCCCTTGAAAATTTTAGCGGATTCAAACAAAAGAGAAATGTCAATATTCGATTTTATAAGGGATGAGAAATGCCGCAAAAGAGGTCTGTCTATCAGGTGAATAAAATAATTATATTCTCTGGCAATAGCATCTTTTGTTGAGTGAAATTGAAAGTCAATAATTCTGCTATCTACAATTCTAATGTCATCGGGGAGGAAGGAATTAATCGCTTTTGATAATTTTTTTTGAGGGATTTTTAACATTTCGGGTAATCTTGAATGGGCAACTTGTCCCGAAGCGTGGACACCAGCATCGGTTCTTCCAGCTCCAATGATTGAAAGATTCAGACCAGTTAAAGATTTCAAAGCCTTTTCGATAGTCTCCTGTATTGACAGTGCATTTTTCTGCCTTTGCCAGCCGGCATATCCTGAACCGTCATATTCAATTTTCATAACAATTGAATACATAATATATCGTTTGTTAAATTTCAAAAAATAAATAAATCTGATATTTTTGTTTATAAAAATAAGGAATTATGCTAAAATCTATTCTTCAAAAAAACAAAACCTTTACTCTTGGGATACTAGGAGGTGGGCAATTAGCTAAAATGCTGGCTTTGGAAGCTTACAGACTTGGTTTGAATGTTGCAATCATTGAAAAAGAAGAACAAAGCCCTGCCGGGGATATGACAAAACTCGATTTCACGAAAGGCTGGAATAATCAGGAATCACTACAAAATTTTATTGATGTCTCTGATATAATAACCCTTGAAAATGAATTTATAGACCCCGAGATAATCGAGAAAATTGAAGAGAGTAGAATGGTGTATCCAGGTTCAAAGACTATCAGGCTGGTTCAGGATAAATTTATTCAGAAATCAACTTTTAGAAATGCAGGTATTGCCGTTCCTGATTTTCAAATGATTGAAAAATTTGAAGACATAATTGAATTTACCTCAAAATTTGGTTATCCTGCTGTCATCAAATCCCGCAAATTTGGTTATGATGGCTATGGTAATGCAACTGTTTTCAATGAAGATGAAGTAAAAACGGCTATGAAAAGATTTAGCGCCGACTCTCAGAGAAAAGATGTTTATATTGAATCCTTCGTTGATTTTACAAAAGAACTTGCAGTTATGGTTGTTAGAAATAAAGCCGGGGATATTGCTGTTTATCCATGCGTAGAGACAATTCAATACCGACATATTTGTCATTCTGTCATTGCACCTGCAGAAATAGATGAAAAATTGAGAAATGAGGCAAAAGAAATTGCGGTTGCCTGTGTTGAATCTATTGATGGTATTGGTATATTTGGTATTGAAATGTTTCTAACAAAAGATAAAAAAATCTTAGTCAATGAAATTGCACCACGACCCCACAATTCAGGGCATTATACAATTGAGGCTTGTTACACATCACAATTCGAAAATTGCATCAGAGCTGTTTGTGATTTACCACTCGGGTCAACAAATATGATTACTCCAGCAGCAGTGATGATTAATCTACTTGGAACGCGTGATGGCATTGGTATTCCATCAAATGTTACAAATGTGCTCAGGCATCCAAAAGCTCACCTGCATTTGTACAATAAAAAGAGTTCGAGAGTAGGCAGGAAAATGGGACATATTACTGCTCTTGGCAGCACTCAGACAGAAGCCTATAATCTGGCGAAGTCTGCCTCTGATTCTATTGAATGGTAAAAAAATCCTATCCGAATGTTTAATATATTTTCTAAAGATTATTGGTATTTGATAAATAATCTTTAATTACTTCTTTTATTGTTTCTGGTTTGAACCCCTGTCTCAATAAGTAATTAAAAATATAATTTTTTTGTTCAGCATCGTTTTTCTGTTTTAATTTATATCTGACTTTCTCGAGCTTTTTTTTGGCATTTTCGAAATCATACTCATCTTTGAAAAATAGATTCACATACTTCTCAGTTATTTCTCGGGGGACTCCTTTTTTTATTAAATCTTGAAAAAGCTTTCTTTTGCTTATGGGTTTCCTATTTATTCTGTCTTTGATATATCTTTCTGCAAAATGATTATCATTGAGATAATCAAAATCTTTCAAAAAGCTTATGCAGGTTTCAATTTCATTAGAATTAAATCCAAGCATCAGCAATTTATCCCGGGTCTGCTTTTCGGTTCTTGGTTTGAAGGAAATATAGTTCAGCGAAGAGCGCTTTGCATCTATAATTCTTTGCTTTTTTTTAATCTGTGAAAGAGTTGATTCGTCAATAGCTTTATTTGTGTTAATTTTGAATTTAATGAGCAAATCCATTGACACAAAAAGCAATTCATCATTATCAAGCTCAACCTGACAAATCTGCTTTTTTTTAAGAAATTTTATTTTTTTTATTTCTATCAAAATTACTTTCGAAAACAGCAACAAAATACTAATTGTCAAATAACGTTACAAATTTTTTTAATATACCTTAATAGTAATGGAAAACAAAAATAAAAACAAAGAACTGCAAACAGATATAACTCAATTATTCAAGGAGTTCTTCAGGAGTGAGCAGGCTGGCGGTATTGTGCTCCTCGTCTGTGCTTTGATTTCTTTGTTTTTATCGAATTTTGTTTTTCGTCAGGGATATACGGATATCTGGCAGGTGAAAGTTGCAGGATGGAGCATTGAACATATCATAAACGACGGGCTGATGGCAATATTCTTCTTTTTGATTGGTCTGGAACTTGAGCGGGAGATATATCGGGGGGAACTATCAAACATTAAAAATGCAATGTTGCCTGTGATAGCAGCCATAGGAGGTATGTTAGTTCCTGCTGGAATCCACCTTGCTTTGAATGCCGGAACACCAACACAAGCCGGTTTTGGAATACCGATGGCAACTGATATTGCCTTTGCAATAGGTGTTCTTTCTATTCTGGGCAATAGAGTTCCTTTATCATTGAAAATATTTTTAACGGCGTTGGCAATTATAGATGACCTTGGTGCAATTCTAACAATAGCTATTTTCTATACAAAAGAGCTTTCTTTTCTTAATCTTGCAATTTCGCTTGGCATATTCGGAATTCTAATTATTCTGAACAGGTTGAAGGTATATTTAATTTGGATTTATATTGTGGGTGGAATAGCAATGTGGTATTTTATGCATTATTCAGGCGTTCACGCAACAATAGCTGGTGTTTTGCTTGCTTTTGCACTGCCTTTTGGTGATGGTTCAAAAAAATCTCCATCATACAAGGTTCAGCACTTTCTCCACTATCCGGTTGCATTTTTTGTATTACCTGTTTTTGCACTCGCAAATACTGCGATAATACTACCCTCGGATTGGTCTTCAAGCTTATTTACTCCGAATAGTCTCGGTATTTTTCTTGGGCTTTTCTTCGGGAAATCCATCGGAATCACTTTATTTTCCTTTTTGGCAGTCATTTTGGGTTTTGCAGTTCTTCCAAAAGAATTAAAGTATAAAAATATATTAGGGGTTGCTTTTATCGGAGGAATTGGCTTTACTATGTCAACTTTTATTACCTTGCTGGCTTTCACAGATCAGGAAATTATTGTTTCATCAAAAATAGCTATTCTTATTTCATCATTCATAGCAGGTTTAACAGGTTTTATTATACTGAAATTAACACTAAAAAAACCAAAGATACATCTGGAAAGTTAATTTTTAATTATTGATTTTGGAGAATTTTATGAAATCAATCATTTTTTTTGCATTATTTATTTTTAATTTAGGAGGTTTAATGGCATTAGATTTAGGCAACAAGATACCCGAAGTTAATCTTTACGGGTATGATATGAAGACAAAAAGTCTAACCGAGTTCAAGGGAAAGAATTTAGTAGTTGCTTTTTTCCCGGGAGCTTTTACAGGTGTCTGCACCAAAGAAGTATGCACATTGCAAGACGGTCTTGGCAGTTTTAATCAAATGAACGCAGAGGTTATCGGAGTTACAGTTGATTCGCCTTTTTCGAATAAAAACTGGGCTGAAAAGAACAAGGTTACTTTCCCGATATTTTCTGACTACTCCCGTCAGGCATTAAAAGCTTTTGGGGTAGAGCTTTATAATTTTGCTGGGATGGAAGGCTACACCGCTGCTAAAAGAGCAGTCTTTATTTTCGATAAAGAAGGAACTCTCAAATACAAATGGGTAAGCGATAATCCCGGAATCGAACCACCTTACGAGGAACTAAACAAAGAACTTTCGAAACTCTAAGCGACGAATTAACGAGGGGACGTCTCAAAAGACAAACTTTGGGAATAAACGGTCAGGCGAGGACGCCTGACCTATCATATAATTCAAGGACTTAGTAGATCAAACATCCTTGTTTGTTCCCAAGATAAGGACTTTTGAGGCAACACTTTTTATATCATTCAAAATACAGAATAATTTCTTGAAAAAAGGGACTATTTTATGATACTTTAATAATAAGTCCTTTCCCCGAAAATTGCAGTTCCAATCCGCACAATTGTTGCTCCTTCTTCTATAGCTATTTCATAATCGTGGGACATTCCCATTGAGAGGTGAGAAAGATTAACGCCTTTCGTTTTATTAATAGTATCTCTTAATTCCCTCAATAGTTTAAATTCAGAACGGATAATATTTTCATTGTCCGAAAAAGTGCCAATAGTCATCAAACCAAGCACATTGAGGTTTTTAATTCTGGCAACTGAATCAAATAATTCAATTAATTTTTCGGGCTGGCAACCAAATTTTGAATATTCGCCCGAAGTATTAACCTGCAAAAGAATGTCAATTATGCGATTATTTTTTTCAGCCTGTTTCGAAATTTCTTCGGCAAGACTCAGGGAATCAACTGAATGGATCATGCTAACAAAAGGAGCAATATATTTTACTTTGTTGGATTGAAGATGACCGATGAAATGCCATTCAGGGATTTTAATACCGGACTCAATCAGATACTGATGTTTATCTTTTAGTTCCTGTGCATAGTTCTCACCGAATACATTTACTCCTGCTTTGATTGCTAATTCGATAATTTCAGGTGGATGACTTTTTGAAACTGCTACAATTTTGATGCTATCCGGGTCTCTTTGATGAGTTTTAGCTGTGATTCGAACATTATTCAGAACATTTAACCAGTTACTTTTAATTACATCAAATTTTTCCATTTTGAAAAACCTATAATAAAATATTATTATGAAGAATTATTTCTTTAAACTAATTGCCACAAAAAATATTATTGCCTGAATTAGAATGATAGTGGCGCCGCTTGGCAAATCGAGGTAGTAAGAAAGAAAAAGCCCGGTGAAAGAGCTGGTTAAGCCAAAAATAACCGAAAGAACAGTCATTTTGAAATATGTTGTTGACAATAGTCTTGCACTTGCCGCTGGAATGACAAGGAAAGAAGCAATGAGAACAATTCCTACAAGTTTTATTGAAATCACAATTGCAATTGATATTAAAGCAGAGAGAAGATAGTCATCAAATCTTGTGTTCAACTTGTCAGCTTTTGCAAGTTCAGGATCGAAGGTTGCATAAGCCCACTTTTTCCAGAATTTTAGCGACAAAACAATGGTTATGAAAACCAAAAAAGAGGATATTATCAGGTCGGAGTTATTCACGCTAAGAATAGAGCCAAACATATAAGTGAAAGCATCGGTTGTGTAATGCTTTCTTAAAGAAATAAATATGATACCAAGAGCCACAGACAAAGCAAAGAAAATACCAATGGAAGTGTCCATTTCGAGATTTGTTTTGTCTTTAATATAAGTTATGGCAATTGAGATAATCAAAGTAAAGGGAACGGCAATCCACATTGGTTCCGTTTCGAGCAGGAGTCCCAGAGCGATACCACCGAAAGCAGCATGAGCAAGTCCATCGCCAAGAAAACTCATTTTTCTCTGGACAATGAAAACACCGAAATAACTCCCGAGGAAGCCTACAAGTAGCCCGGCAACCAAAGCTCTCTGCATAAATGACAATGAAAGCATATCAAGCATTATTCTTTACTCCAAATATCATATCGTGAGAATGACCAAGGTGGCCAAAAGCTATTCTCAACCATTTTTCACTGAATGCTTTTTTGGGTTCGTCATAGCATATTACTGACCTGTTTAATAATAACACATAATCAGAGTGGTGAAAAGCTGATTCCCAGTCGTGGGTTATCATAATAATTGTTGCATTCTGTCTCTTTTTATAATCTTCGAGTATGTTATTAAAATCAATTTCGCCTGCGACATCTATGCCAGAGGCAGGTTCATCAAGCAATAGAAGTTTTGGTTTTCGGATAATGCTTCTTGCTAAAAAAATTCTTTGAAGTTCGCCGCCAGAGAGTTTTCCAAGAGGCTTTCTTGCAAGATTTGTTGCCCCAACCTGATCAAGTGCTTCCAAAGCTAATTTCTTCTGGGCTTTCGATAGAATGGAAATCCAGCTGCCTGTTAGTCCTGTGGCAACTAATTCAATCGGAAGAGCTGGAAAAGAGCGGTCGAATGTTTTGATTTGTGGAACATAACCAATTGCCTGTGTCAGATTTTTTAAAGGTTTTTCCCCAAAAACATTGACATTTCCTATCGTAGGCTCCAATAAACCAAGAATTAATTTTAGAAAGGTTGTTTTGCCGCCACCATTCGGTCCCACAATTGTTATAAATAGTCCTCCCTTTATTTCAAGTGTGATGTTTTCAAGTGCAGTGTGAGAGCCGAATCTAACTGTTACATTTTCAAAAGCAACAACAATCTCGTTTGATTTATGGATGTTTTCCCTTAGCAAATGCCACCTCAATTGCTTAAAGCTTTTAATAAAATCTGTGCATTATAAAGCATAAGATTGAAATAGTTATTTCTGTTGTCAATTCCACCGAGTGGATCTAAAACATAAATATTCAATCCTGCGGTTTCAGCGATTGATTCAGCTGATTTATCCGAGAGCTGGGGCTCAGAAAAAATTGATTTTGTCTGTGATTTTTTTATTTTCGAAATAAAGTCTGCAATATATTTTGGAGTTGGCTCTTTTCCGGGGGATTCTTCAATCGAACCAGCATAAATTAACCCATATCTTTTTAACATATAATTGAAAGAGGGATGGAACAGGAAAACCTCAGAGCCTTTTACAGGTTCGAGCATATCACTGATTTTCTGGTCGAGCTGACTAAGCTTATCCATGAATTTATTAGCATTCTCTTTATATATTTCAGCTTTTTCGGGTTCCTTTTCGATCAGAATCTGAGTCAAATCTGGAATTATTGTTTTAACTGCCAACGGATCTGTCCAAAAGTGCGGATCAACGTGATCATCATCAAATCTGAGAATGAAGGACTCCGGAAGCAACCTGAAAACTTCAGTCATGTTCTTATAAGGTTCTTTGATAAACCATTTATCATAGTCATTTTCAACGAAAAAGATTATTTCTGATTTTTCCATTTTTTTTATAACTGAAGGAGGCGGAGCATAAGTGTGAGGGGAATATCCGGCATCAACCAACAGAGCGATTTCTTCCTCGCTGCCAATAATTTCCATCAGGATGAATTTTAGAGGGAGACAGGTTACAGTATATTTCGGACCTATAGCTTTTTCCTCGGAACAGCTCTCAATAATTATAATACTTGAAAGAATTATTATAAAGCTGAATAAAAAAGAACTTATTAATCTAAATGATTTTATCATATTTATCTCACATCATACCTTAACACATTAGTAATATTTGTTACAGGAAAAATTTCCTTTTGAGCTACTGATTTTCCTGCTACATCTTTATCTATAACAATCATAGAGTAACTCAGGTAACGGAAAAATCGTTTTAACGGATTAATCGAATCAATATTAGAATTGTAAATAATTGAACAATATTTACCTTGTGTTACAGGATGAGTCATATTTAAAAGCATCATATTTTGTGTAGCACTATAAATTTTTCCGTCAATTTCAAATTCATTATCGTTAATATTAATTCCTTTTGGATATTTTCCATTGAATCTGGAAAAGAAATTATTGCTATTTTGATTACCAATAACAATCAAAGAGCGATTGAGCCAGTCGTTTTCGTTTAAATCATCTACTGATTTATATTCGACCTTATAGTCACTTTCAATCATTAGCTTTGCAAAATCTACCAAGACAGAATATCCATCTGTATTTTTTGATGGCAGAACAATAAGAGGATTGTCTGCAAGTGTTTGATTGAGGCTTGTTGGAATTTCCCATGGGTAAATTTTTCTTAAAACCTCATAATAAGGGTCAATTCTAATAGACTTAAGATTAGCGGGTTTATAAATTTGAAAGGAATTTTGCTTTGATTTGAGAATCACATAAGTTTTGAAGCTGTCTCTATCGGTAATCAGTTCGACAGGGACAGAAAGATAGAAATCCTTGTCCTGAGAGATATCCAATGAAATTGAATCACCATTAAAACTAACATTATCGAGTTTTAAACCCGGCTCATCAAATTCGTTCAGCCATTGATCCATTATTTTCCTGATAGGTAAATTCAAGCTATCCTTTTTGTTCTGCTCATCAAAGGATGAAGTAAGATTTGACCAGTAAGCCCTTTTTCCTTTGAATTTATTAGCGAAAGATTTCAAAGCATCGAAAAACCTTTTTTCACCGATGAGTTTAAAAATTTCAAAAAAAATGAAACCACCCTTTTGATAACCAATAGTAGCGTCATCATATACAGACTGATATTTAAATTTCGAAACTGGATATCTTGATTTTTCGGGAAGAGTAGCTAATGAAATAAGAGCTTTCTTACGCCAGTCAAGTGCACCAGCTTCGTTTTTGGTAATAACATTATAATAATAATTTGTGCAAAATGTTGTGAGGGCTTCGCACCAGTTACCACTCTCATAGTCAACATAAACGCTATTGCCCCACCAGTTGTGAACAAACTCATGAGCCAGAGAGCCGGGAGAGAGCAAAATCATAGGCATTGCCATCAACTTGTTTGATAGTAAAGTATAGGAAGGCATACCAAAGCCTGTAGCAAAGAAATTCTCGACAATACTGAATTTTGAATAGGGATATTCTCCAAGCAATCCTGTATAATAATTGTAATAATCTATTGAGGCTTTCAGATACTTTTCGATATTATCACTTTTCCCGAAAGTAAACGATGAAAACATTTTGCCATCATAAATTGTATCTTTTCTGAGATATCTTCCCCCAACAAGTATAATATCATCATGAGGGAGCTCAGATTGAAAATGATATTTTTTTATTCCGTCAGTGATTGAAGAACTTATCTCTTTACCGCTGGTAATTATTGAAAAATCTTCGGGGATAGAAACTCTTACATTGAATTCAGCCAGATCTTTATTTGTTTTTGGATAGAAACTCGCCGAAGGAAGATAAATGCCTTCTCCTTCTTTTCCGGAGATAATTCCGGGTGTATTTGAATGACGGACATTAAGCAATGTTGCATCGGGTGGATAATTTAGCTTCCCGGAATATTTAACAATAACAGTGCGGAATTCCCTGTCTTTTTTTATGAAAATTATTTGATTGTAAAGACTATCATTTTCAAGCTGTTCAACTTTGTAATCTATATTGGCTTCTGGGCTTGATAGACTATGAACTTTAAGGTCTTTGATTAAGGAAAGACTTCCCGATTTAACTATGGGATTTTTAAATGTGATTGTATCAGTTCCTTCGATAAAGTTATTGTTTGGTTTGAGATTGATATCAATGCTATGAATAATTGCATAATTTTCCCCCAGATGACCGCCCATCATTGCAGGTGGTATAGGTGTTCTTGGCTTATCTTCGAGAACTATGAGGAAATCAGATTTATCCCGGTATGATTTATCGAATAATGGCTCTTTGCCTGATTCCACATAAATAGGTGTTATGACAGCAATTTTAAGTTTTTTATTTCTCTCAAAAACTTTTTGAACTGTGCCAAGGTAATTATTTGAATGGAAATCCCCGTTAATATGAACTATTTTGTAATCTGAATTAGCACGATAGAAATTAACGATGCTTTCAGCCATTGTTTCATCTTTGATTAATTGGGCACCATAGTAAAGTAAAATCAGATTTTCTTGATTTGGGGTTAGCTTTTTATTTTTCTCACCAAAATTACCAGTCATTGTTTCGATGAATTTTTGCATATATTCATCATCTTTAATAGTCATTGAGGAAGTAACGAATTTTCTTTCGTCGGAAGGAAGGTTTTCGATGGCACTCATACCGTCATTAGCATACATAGCTGCATACTTACGTGGAATATTAGCTGCAATGGCAGGCAAATTGTGTTCTTTTGCCAATTCAACAAGCGGACGATAGAATTTCTTATAATCAGGCCATGGTCTGCTGTTTTTGAGGAATTCTTCTTCGGTTATCTTTCCGTTGAGGTAATCATTAAGAATATTTTGAACATCACGTTCGAACATTTCCATTGAGAGAGCGGTTCTGGGATTTAATTTTATAAATTCGGCAAAAAAATCGCTCTGAATCTTGTGGATAATTGAATCATCATGGAATTCCCCGAAAAAGATAATATCATACTTCGCAGCTTTTTTGGCAAATTCCTGAATCGAAAGAATTTCTTCTGATTTTGAGTCATATATTTCGAATTTTCTCTGTGATAAAACTGTCATTGAGCAAAAAATTAAAAAAACAAATGTAAATGCTATTTTAAGCACTTTTATCCTTTCCTGAAAAAAACAAAAAAACAAATTAAAATTGTTACATCAATATAACAAATCGAATATAAATAATATTTTAACTCTTTAAGAATTTATTATTTTGAATTATTTTTGTTTACAGAAAAAAATGTGTTTTGGTTAGAATGAAAATTGAAGAACTTCCCGAGAGGGAATTGCAGGAATTGGTTCATTATTTATTATCTGATCCATCGCTTGTCCGGGAAACAAAGTCAGGAAAACGAATTCAGGTTCTTTCTCCCGGGCGAAAAAATGTGCATGAAGGTCCTGATTTTCTCGAAATTGCGATTTTTCTTGATGGGTTGGTGGTTGTTGGTGATGCTGAGTTTCACAAAAATTCATCCGATTGGAATAAGCACAAACATTCTGATGATGAAAAATATAAAGATGTTATTCTGCATATAGTCATAAATGATGACATAGAAAATCAGGCACTAAATACAGAGCTTTTATTTATTAATCCTGAGGAAATTGAAAAAGCCCGGGAAGATATGGAAAGTGAAATTCAGAAAGAGACAGACCTTGCATCAATCGAAGATCTGCAGCATTTTGCCCTTCTAAGATTATTAAGAAAAACAGCAGAAGCCCAAAAGTTACTCCGTCAATACGGATTGAAATCAGCTCTGACTAAAATCACAGAAGAATTTATTTCAAAGTATTTTTCGAGGAGGAAAAGACCTGTCTATTCAAATGAAGACCTTACAAATTTAATTAATTCAATAGGAGATGCATCAGCCAGTAAATTTCTGGAAGATCTCGAAGCAGGTTATAGTGAATATATAGCAGACACTCTTTATAGGCTTATGAAAGAGAAAATTTCGGGTGAGGGTGCCCATTTGCGTAGGGAAATCATATTAAACTGCGTTCTTCCTCTGGCTATTACTCTTGCAAACGAAGAAGCAAGAATAAGTCTTTTTCTATGGTTCTGGTCAACCCCTTCCTTGCACTCTTATGGAATATTGAAAAGAAAATATCCCGATTTGCCGCAAAATTTCCTATGGCAACAGCAGGGGATGCTTGAATATATGCGTTTATATGGACGTAAACCAAATATTATTTCCGAAGCTGTCAAAGATTATGGTTTTGCCGAAACACTAACTTTCTATCGTCAAGGAAAATCTCCATTTAAAGAATTTGAAGAATAAAAATCTAATAAATTTTTAAAAATTATCTTTACATTTGTTTTCTTAGATTGTTAATTTTTTGTTAAGGTTTCTTTATGAACACAAAAATATGTAAAAGCAGCTGGTTTTTGTCTTTCATTTGTTTCTTTTTCATTATAAATGATTGCTTTTCTGCGAATCTTGGGACGTGGAACATATTCAACACAAGAGGGAATATCATTAATAATTTCGGTTTTATGAGTGAATTTCAGCTCAGGAGCTATTCTTTTTATGATGAGTTTTTTTATTATGAGTTGAAAGGTGGAATTAATTATGCTCTAAGCGAAAATTTTACTTTTTTAATTGGTACCGGATTTTATCACACTTTTCCTCAGAGCGGGAATTTTGTAACTCCTTCACAACAAAGAGAACTAAGAACATGGATTGAACTGACTTCCAAGCAATATCTTGACAGATTTAATTTTGAGCATAGGTACAGGATGGAGCAGAGATTTACATCCAACGGTTATAAAAACCGATACAGGTATCGTTTGCTTTTTGTTATACCATTTAATAATGATGGACTAATTAAAAATACAATTTATTCAGCAATTTTCGAAGAGGTGTTTTTTACAAATTTACCGCCCTATTTTGAGCGGAACAGAATTTTTGCAGGCATTGGATATAAATTCGATTTCCTAACTTTTCAGCTTGGATATATATATCAATATGACTATAAACTCAATGACCCTAAAGGCAATAGCTTTCTTCAGTTTTCATTTGTTTTTGATGTTTCAAGCAAAGATAAACCAGAAATGAAAACTTTGCCGATGCATGATTAGATTAAAAAAAAACTGAGTGAATTAAATCAAGGAATGAATCCCGGAATATCAATCACTCAGTTTGTAAGTTTGGATATTATATAATTATATTACCAAGCCCTGTGGCCGCCTCTATTGAATCTACCATTCGGTTTTTTTTCTCGTGCTTCATTAACGGTAAGTACTTTACCGTCGTATTCGGCTCCGTTTAATTCACTGATGGCTTTTCTTGCAGAATTATCGCCCAATTCGACGAAACCGAAACCTCTTGACCGTCCGGTTTCACGGTCCATTATAACTTTAGCTGAAACAACCGTTCCAAATGAAGAAAAAACTTCCTTCAAATCATCTTCCGTTGCTGAAAACGGAAGGTTTCCTACGTAAATATTCAAAAAATACTCCTAAAAAAAAATTAAAAAATTTGTTATATAATTTGGATATATCGAAGCTTTTGGAAAGAACCTTTTACTAAGGATATTTGAATCTAAAAATATATAACTTTCAAAATTACGGAAATAAATTCAATAAAACAAGAGAATAATTTAAAATTAAGAATTTATTTCATCTCTATAGATTTTCAAAGCATCTTCGAATGGAGATAATACTCTTTCGAGAACCCCTTGAACCATAGAAATGGTTATTCCATAATTTGTAATCGGAACATTCGAAGCAATGGCATTTCTGATTCTCATTAATTTTTCTTTTCTTGTTAGCATACAACTTCCACAATGAATTATGACTTTATAATCAGATAAATTTTGTGGGAAGTCTCTGCCTGTAGAATAATCAATCTGAACATCACCACCAATGTAATTTCTGAGCCATCGGGGAATTTTTATCCTGCCAATATCATCTTCGAGAGGGTGGTGAGTGCAGGCTTCTGCAATAAGTATTTTGTCCCCGTGTTTTAGCTTTTTTAGTATTGCTGCACCTCTTACCTCTTCGTTCAAATCTCCTTTGAAGCGGGAAAATAATATCGAAAATGTAGTGCATTTTACATCCGGTGGCGTTTCGGCAACCATCTTATGAACAACCTGAGAATCACAGACAACAAGCGCAGGTTTGTCTTTCAGGATTTTGAGAGCTGATGAGTATTCAGTATCCTGAACAACAACAGATATTGCATTGTTATCCAGAATATCTCTTATGGACTGAACCTGAGGTAAAATTAATCTGCCTTTGGGTGCTTGTGAGTCAATAGGAACAATCAGGATAATCACATCGTTCTTGCTTATCAAATCACTAATCAATGGCACCTGAAGATTATAATCATCGGGTAAGATATTGAGGATTCTGCTCTTTATTTGATTGACATAATTTTCTCTTTGTGTTTTATCTGTGCTTGAACATAGGACAAATTGATTAACCTTGTTAGAAAGCATAGTCAAAAAAGAATCAGTTGGCAGTGTCTCGTCTATTTTATTAACAGCCACAAAAAAATTGATATTTTTTTCGTTAAGTTTTTCAATTATTTGATTCTCGAAGTCAGTCCAGATATTAGGCTCAACGATGAGAATGGCAATATCAGCTCTGTCGAGAATTTTCATTGTTTTAGTAAGTCGTTTTTCGGATAACTCAGTTACGTCATCAAAGCCGGCAGTATCCAGAAAAACCACAGGACCAACCGGGAGAAGTTCCATAACTTTTTCTACCACATCAGTTGTTGTGCCGGGCAAAGGAGAAGTAACTGCAACTTCCTGTCCTGTTATCATATTCAAAAAACTCGATTTGCCTACGTTTGTTCTGCCAAAAATACCGATTTGCAATCTCAAAGATTTAGGAGTTGATTCCATATTTCACTTGTTTTTTGATTCTAATGCCATTTTTAAATTTTCCTTTGCTATCTCATCATCTGGATTTATTTTCAACGCATACTGAAAATCCTTAATTGCTAATTCCAGATTGTCAAGATTTGCATAGGCAATTCCACGATTAACATAGACGTCCGATTTGGTGGGATCAATATCAAGTGCAAGAGAAAAATCGGAGATTGCTTTGTCAAACATATTTATATCCAAGTATGAAAGACCCCTGTTTATCAAGGCGTTTAGATTTTTTGGATTCAATTTCAGGGTTGATGAATAATCTGCAATAGCAGCAGAAAAATTTCTAATATCAAAATATATATTTCCCCTGTTGTAATAAGCTAATTCGAGAGTGGAATCGAGCCTGACAGCCGCCGTAAAATCGAGAATAGCTTCCTGATTTTTACCTGCTTCCATTAATGCGTTTCCTCGTGCAAAATATGAATATGCGGAAATGTCTGGATATTTCTTTATAGAATTGTTCCAAAGACTGATTTCATCTTTCCAAACGGGAATTTGCGAGAAAGTAACAATTGTTAAGACAAACAAATAAGTAACTGAAAAAATATTTCTTGTATTTTGTTTTTTTATCTCTGTAATTAAACCAACAAAAATTATGGAAACACCAAACATCGAAAAATATAGATATCTATCGGCTACCGTCGAAAATAACTGATAATAAAACGAAACAAGACCCGAAAGAGGCAGAAAACCAGCAATAAAAATGAAGTATCCAAAAAGTAATTTTTTATTTTTCTTGAATAAGAAAATAAGTAGTAATGATATGGCAAGAATTATGTGTATGACTAAACTTAATGGATTTTCCAGAACAAAAGTCGGGGTTCTGCCGTAATTTGCTGCCAAATCAAGAGGGAAGATTATTTGTTTTATATAAAAGCCGATTGAATCGAGAAATATCAATGGTCTAAGAAAGATATTAACGCTTAAATCAGTTTTAGATTCTGTTTCGGAAAACAAAGTCAGAATAAATACTGGAATAATGAGAATTATATAAAACCAAGTTCTTTTGATGGTTGCAATTATCTTTTCCCTGATAAGCATCATATCAATAAGAAAAATAATAAACGGAAAGACTACCCCCGATGGTTTTGATAAAACCGAGAATATCAGAGATACACCTGCGAACATCAGGTATTTTGTGTTGGGATTAAATTTATCGCTTGTCTCTGACTTTTGATTTTTGTCTAATTGTTCACTATTGATTTTATTTTGATAGTAATAAATATAAAAATAAATAGATAGAAACCCGAACAGTCCGCTTAGTAAACCTCTCTGTTCAGATACCCATGCGACTGCTTCAACCTGAATCGGATGCAAGGCAAATAGCATTGCACCAAAGAGTGAAAACAATTTATCTTTGAAAATATATTTTATTATATAAAAAATTAAAATCCCATTGATTATATGAATAATTATGCTAAAAAGATGAAAGATTGCTGGATTGAATTCAGCACCCGATAGAAAAGTTAAAATAGCCCAAAAAAAGTAAGTTATCGGGATATACATCTCGTTACTTTTTGGAACAAAGAATGTAAATAAATTATGAAAGGGATTGCCGGATGGGAAATGATTGTTATTTAAGTAAAGAGGTAAATCATCCCAAACAAAACCGAAATTTGTTGATTGAAAAAAAACTAAAAAAGGTACTATAATCAGAAGAATAATAGCAATTTTTGAAATTTTTCCTTCATCAAGGATCTCTTTTTTCTTCTTCATAATTCAGAAAAATTAGTCAGTTTTATTAAATTTAATTTTATGATTCTTTCAAAGTTAAAATTTTAGTATCTAATTTTTAAAAATAATTTTCTTAGTTTCAAAACTTATATTGAAAACCTACATTTAAATATTAAATTAAGTTTGAAAATGATAAATAATTGACGATAATATAAGAACTATGAATAGATCGAAGATTTTTATAATACTTTTTTTATTGAATATATACTTTGCGGAAGCTCAGAAATTGAGTCTTTTCAGGATTGATACTGATAAGTTTCCGATAGTATCTGCGGACATATTTGTGGCTGATAATTCAGGAAAGCTGATTAAGGGATTAAATGCGGGGGACCTGTCGGTTTATGAAAATGGAAAAAAGAGGAAAGTTATTTCGCTGGATTGTCCAACCGATATAGAGCCAATGCCAATATCATCGGTATTGACATTTGATATATCTGGCTCAATGAATTCCGGAGCACCAAATATTGAATTGGTGAAAGCCGCTGGAAAAGTGTGGGTTAATTCAATGCCTTTGGGCAAATCAGAATGTGGAATTACTGTTTTTAATCATTATAGTTTTATTACTCAGGATTTTACAACCGACAAAGATTTGCTTCTAAAAGCTATTGATAATATAAAGCCAAGAGGTGGAACAGATTATAACGAGGCTTTTCTGAATGTTTTAACCGGTAATATTAGTCTTGCAAAAAAAGGAAAAGCCAGAAGAGTTATTGTTTTTCTTACCGATGGAGTATCGAATACAGAAACAAAAGAAGCAGAAATCATCCAAAAAGCTAAAGAAAATAATATAACCATCTTTTGCATTGCAGTTGGGTTGAAAATACCAATGTCTCTAAAGAACATCGCTCAAAGCACTGGAGGAATTTGGTTCGAGAAGGTTGTTGATCCTAAAGAGATTGAAGCCATTTATTTGAACTTGCTCGAAAAATCACAGGGGGGGAGACCCTGTGAACTTAAATGGGAAAGCGAAATTGACTGCGATTCTATTAGAAATGTCGAAATAAGCATGAAAGCCCAAAATATTTCAGCTAATTCGACTTATAATCTGGGGTTTGAATTTATTCCAACTCTTGAAATAAATCCACAATGGTTTAGCTTTGGAGTTGTTCAACCAAATGAAAAAGTATTAAAAGATTTCCAAATTAGAGCATTAAGTCAGAATGTTCAAATCACCAAGATTGACATCCCGAATTCTGAATTTAAATTGGAAACGCAGCTTAATTTTCCTATGATATTGAATAAATCTGAGTCTATTAATTTCAGAATTTCTTTCCAACCTACAGATACTTTATTTAAAAATTCTAAGATAGTGATTTCATCAAATGCCTGTAAAGAAAATTTTATTTACATAAATGGTGGAGCAAAAAAAGATGATGATAGGTATGAACTGACTGTTGTCCATCCAAATGGTGGCGAGAGAATCAAAGCAGGTTCAAAAGCAAACATTAAATGGAGTGGAGTGCCTCCGGAACAGCCCGTTGATTTATTTTATACAATTAATAATGGTTTTGACTGGGAGAAAATCGGTAACAATATAACAGGAAATGAATATCTATGGCAGGTTCCCGATACATTGAGTGAGGAATGTCTGCTGCGTGTCAGCCTTGCTTCCGAGGTTGACGAATCTATAAAACTTATTGGACATAAAGCCAGAATTAACACTATCGAATGGGGGAATGATTATAATACAATTCTTTCAGGTGGAACAGACAAAAAAATATCTATCTTTAATATCAATCAGAAAAAAAAGATAGCCGAATTGACAGGTCATAATGGCAAAGTCAATTCAGTTTCGGTCAATAAAAACAATATAGCGGCTACAGCAAGTGATGATGGAACTATTAAAATATGGGATTTGAACAATCAAACACTGACCAAGACTTTGTATGGACATGCAAATATAGTTACATTTGCCAGATGGATCAATTCAAATAATCTTTTGTTTAGCGGAAGCTACGACAGCGATATAAGAATCTGGAATGTTAATTTATCTCAATCGGGCAAACCGCTCGAAAATCATTCGGGATCAATTTTTTCCGGTGATCACAGTCCTGACGGTTTGTTTATAGTATCTGGGGGTGAAGATAATAAACTTATTTTTTGGGATGTTAAATCAAATAGTTTTGTATCTGAAATATCTGTTGCTAATGATTCGATAATTTCAATAGATTGGAATAAAAAGGGGAATCTGATTGCCTGTGGATTCAGCAATGGGCAGGTTAATATTTACGATGCTGACACAAAAAATGAAATCAAAACTTTCAATGCTCATCGCAATAGTAGTAAAAGTCTCGAATTCAGCCCAGATAGTAAATATCTTGCCACTTCATCGGAAGATTGGACAATAAAAATATGGGACACAAAAAATTATGAAATTATCAAGGAACTGAAAGGGCATTATGGAGCTGTCAATTGTGTGAAATGGAGAAATGATGGTTTGAAAATAGCAAGTTGCTCGGACGATTCTACAATTATTATCTGGGATTTTCTGGCAATTTCAGATGTTTCAGATTCCCTGTGGTCAATAACAAAATCGGAGATTAGCAGTTTTGATATTGATATGGGTGAGGAGTATATTGGCTTTTATAAAGATTCGGTGGTGAATAACCTGTTATTTAATAGTGGAAATAGCAATGGAGTAATCAAAAATATTCATTTATCTGGCTTAAACTCAGATGAATTCGAAATAGTATCACCGATACCTCCAATTATTATTAATCAGAATGCTGGTCAATCTCTTGAAATTCGTTTCAAACCAAAATCAGCAGGTGCAAAAGTATCTGAAATAATAATTGAAACAGAATCAAGAACGATAAAACAAAAGATTTCAGCCTTTGCCATCAATCCTGAGATTGAATTATTATCAAATATGGTGGATTTGGGTGCTGTTGCACTGGGCGACACAAGACAAAGAAACGTTGCCTTGCTGAAAAATAAAAGCTCTAAGGCAATCGAAATTCTTTCTGCAGAGATAATTGGACCTGATAGAGAACAATTTAAGATAATGTCAGGCAGTGAAAGATATTTATTGAAGGCAGGGGAATCAAGGGAATTATTGCTCGAATTCTCTCCAAAGAGAGTTGGGAAAACAAGCACTGAAATAGAATTCAGAATTTCAAATATTAACAAAACTTTTTCAGCCATGATTTACGGGGAGGGTTTGGGCAGAGAAGTAAAAATCACTGTTGAGGTGAAGGATGTGTCAGCAAAATCTAGTGAAATAGTACAGATTCCTCTATATCTTATTGGTGGTAAGGATTTATCAAGACTTGGAGTAACCAATGTTCACACTACCATTAGAATGAACCCTACTATTCTACTACCGCTCCAGCCATTGCCACTTGGAGTAATCATGGAAAACCAGAGAAATATTGATATTAACATACCAATAGCAGACATTGATACTATAATAACTTTCTTAAATTTTCTTGCCACATGGGGCAATGCAGAAGAAACAGATATAGTTCCCGAAAACACATATACATTTGGGCAAAATCTTAATGTTACTGAAGTAGCAGGCAAATTCAGACTTGAAGATATTTGTTTTTCTGGTGGGGCAAGATTATATATAGATACAAGCTGGTTTTATTTATCGGAAATAACTCCAAATCCTTCGAATGATTATATGAATTTCACTTATAACATTATTGAAAATAGTTCTTATGAAATTCTTTTAACGGATGTGTCGGGAGGATATGTAATGACAATTGAAGCAGGAACAAAACCCGCAGGTCTTTACAATAAGACAATTTCATTGAAAAATATAGCAAATGGAGTTTATTATTTAATATATAAAAATGGATCTTTACTTGACATAAAAAAATTTGTTTTGGTTAAAAATTAAAAAAAAATTATCAACAATTTAAATTTATTGTTAAATTGTTTCAATTTCCTTAAAATAATGTCGAAAATAAATTTACACTTAATGGATTATAATTAACGGTTTAAATATGCTTGTATTATCAAGGAAGATAGGAGAAGTTATCACAGTAGGATCATCTGTAAAAATAACTGTTTTAAGTTTTGACAGAGGGGTTGTGAGATTAGGAATAGAAGCACCAAAAACAATACCCGTTCATCGAAAAGAAGTATATGATAAAATAATCGAATTGAACAAAAAAGCGGCGAAAACAGATATTATGACCCTTAAAACAGCTATTTCGAAGAGTGATTTAAAGTTGAAAAGCCTTAAGCAAAATCAGCAAAACAATCTGATTTTTATGCAAAAAAAAATCAAGGATGATAATTCACAAAACAAGTGACTTTCAGGATAAAAATTATGGACTACAGTGTTCTAATTATTGACGATGATATATGGATGCAAAGAATACTATCAAAAACTTTGCAGAGTTATGGCTTTAATACAAGTTATTTAGCTGCAAATGCTTTCGAGGGTATTGATATGGCAATTGAATATAAACCGACATTGATAATAATGGATATATTGATGCCCGAATTATCAGGGCAGTTAGCTCTGAAAATTCTTAAATCAATAAAAATAACTAAAAATATACCTGTCTTAATGGTTTCTGCAATGTCCGACACAGAAAATTTAGGAATGGCAGTAAAAAGCGGCACTGCGGGTTTCATCTCGAAACCATTCACTCGTTCTACCGTTTATGAAAAGCTTTTATCAATTTTCGGGAAAGAAAAACTCGACCTTATAGCCAAGGGCGAACCTATTGATAACGAAATGGATTTGCTGGTAAATGAAATGTCCAACCAGAATGATGAGTCTCTTTTTCTATCGAAGTCGAATGTTAGACAACCCCAGAAAAAAGAAATGGACCCTGGGTTACGCTCTATAAATAGCTATAAAGAAAACGACTTGAATGACAAAGAAGACAAAAACCTTGAATCAATAAAACGCTTGCTTCAAAAAGCAAGACGCTAATTTTTCATATTCAAAACTTTTTTTGCTTCATTCTCAAAGCCAGATTTAGAAAGGTATAATGCATATATTTTTCTGTATTCAATTGATCCGGGAGCAGAATTCAAGGCATTTTGGAAATGTTTGATTGCCCGATCATCAATTTTTTTTGATGTATAATAAATTGCCAGAACCATATCTTTTATTGGGGATTGTTCTTCACCGAACTGACTTTCAATTGCCCGGACTTCATCAATAATTTTTTGTTTATCAGCATCTTTAAAAAGATAAAGGCAATAACTTTCTGATTTATACGCACCTGAGGATACGCTCCAGAAATAACATATATCTTTCTCTAATTTCAGTTTACTTATATCTATTTTAAAGGAAGTATCCTTTGTGTTTTTCAGCAGAACAGTGTCATTAACTGAATTAACAATCAAGAAAGTATAATTCTGATTCTTGTGGATTGGATGCCAACTGAATTCGATATTATCATCTATAGTGAAATAATGAGTTGGTAGTTTTGTTTTAATTATTTTATGTTTTGAATCAGATTTATCATCACCAAATTCATTTAAACCTCTTTCGACACCACCAATTGAAATGGACATAGTACCTGATTTCGAATCTTTAAAAATGTTATTATCTGCTTCAAAAATTTGTTTGAAAATATATTTACTAATAATATCTACACTCTGTTTGCCACGCTTTTTTAGAAGTTCTGAAAGTGTGTTGAGTTTATAAATTCCTGGTTTTGTGAATTCAAAAGAATTGCCGCTTTCATGATATAGACAGATATAAGATTTTTCAGGTAGCTTGATTTCATCTGAAAATTTCAGATCAGAGCCAGTTTTTATTTTAATCCATTTTTTTTCGTTAGATTCTTTTTTTGTAATTTCTCCATACATAGAAAGCACGAGAAAATCGGAAGAGAAAATTTTTGATGAGGATAAAGAAAAGAAAAAAACAAGCGAAAAAAGAATAAAATTTATTTTCAATATTGTACTCCTAATGTTTTTCAGATTAAAACGTCTTTTTTATTCTAAGTATTTTTTATTAATAAAATGACAAACAAGTCTTATAAATATTTGATTACAGAAATCATTCTATAGCTTTTGAGAATTTTTTTATTGGCTTTTTTTCGATATTTTTGAGCTTTTTAAATTAAATTTTTTGAAAATACTTATTTTATAACTTTTTAAAAAGTAAACAACAGGTAAAAATTATGAATAAAATCTTAGAGGCGAGATTTTTAGCACCTGACATCAAACTTTTCCGCATTGAAGCACCATTAATAGCCAAGAAGAGAAAAGCGGGTCAGTTTGTTATTGTCAGAGTCCACGAATACGGAGAAAGAATCCCGCTAACTATTGCTGATTCAGACTCAGAAGAAGGTACTATAACAATCATTGTTCAGGGTATTGGGAAAACGACAAAATTATTAAACACGTTAGAAGCAGGAAACTATATTCTTGATGTTGTCGGACCCCTTGGTAAACCCTCCGAAATAGAAAATTTCGGAACAGCAGTTAGCATTGGTGGTGGTGTTGGCACTGCTATTGCTTTTCCAACAGCAAAAGCACTGAAAGAAGCAGGAAACCACGTTATAAGTATTATAGGAGGCAGGACTAAAGAGCTCGTTATACTGGAAGATGAAATGCGAAATGTCTGCGATGAAGTTTATCCAACAACAGATGATGGTTCTTATGGTTTTCATGGATTAGTAACCGATAAACTGAAAGAACTTATTAACGAAGGCAGGAAAATTGACTTTGTTCTTGCAATTGGTCCTATTCCTATGATGGCAGCTGTTGCAGAAGTAACAAGACCCTACGGAATTAAAACAGTAGTGAGTTTAAATCCAATAATGGTGGACGGCACAGGAATGTGCGGCGGATGCCGTGCAGTAGTGAACGGCAAGACAATGTTTGTCTGCGTTGATGGTCCTGAATTTGATGCTCATCAGGTAGATTTTTCGATATTATCAAAAAGAAACAAAATGTATTTACCGCAGGAAAAACATTCGCTGGAAAAATTTATGTGTAATCTTGATAAAATGGCAATGGAGGTAGAAAATGCCAGAGTTAACGCCTAAAGAAAGAATGGCTATCAAACGGCATCACATGCCGGAACAAGACCCTAATGAAAGAAATAAAAATTTTGAAGAAGTTAATTTAGGATATGATGCTTATCTGGCAATGCAGGAAGCCGAGAGATGCCTCCGCTGCAAAAAACCAGTTTGCATTCAGGGATGCCCGGTTGCTGTAAAAATTCCTGATTTTATTGTTATGGTTGCTGAAGGGAGGTTCAAAGAAGCCGCCGCAATATTGAAAGAAGATAATACCTTACCAGCTGTATGTGGCAGAGTTTGCCCACAGGAAACACAATGTGAACAAGTGTGTGTTGTTGCTAAAAAAGGGGAACCTGTCGCGATTGGATATCTTGAAAGGTTTGTTGCAGACTGGGAAAGGATGAATATTGGCATTCAGGTCCCTGAAATTAAAGAAAAAACAGGGAAAAAGGTAGCTATCATTGGTGGTGGTCCTTCTGGTTTGAGCTGTGCGGGTGATTTAATCCGATTTGGTCATGATGTTACTGTTTTCGAAGCACTTCACGAAATCGGTGGTGTTTTGATTTATGGCATTCCTGAGTTTCGATTGCCAAAAGAAATTGTGAAAGCCGAAGTAGATGGTTTAAAAGCAATGGGAGTCAAATTTGAAACTAATTTTATTGTTGGATTAACCCGAACAATTGATGAGCTACTTCAGGAATATGATGCAGTTTTTATCGGTGTGGGTGCTGGATTACCATACTTTTTGAATGTCCCGGGCGAACATTTGAACGGCGTTTATTCTTCGAATGAATTTCTTACCCGTGTGAATCTGATGAAAGCTTATGACACAGAGCATGCCGATACTCCTGTCTTTGATATGAGAGGGTCTGTTGTTGCTGTTTTCGGCGGAGGTAATACCGCAATGGACGCTGTGAGGACTTCATTGCGACTCGGAGCAAAAAAAGCTATGATTATATACAGAAGAACTGAAGCTGAAATGCCCGCAAGAATTGAGGAAATAAAGCACGCAAAAGAAGAAGGTGTTGAATTTATACTTTTAGCCGCTCCGGTTGAATTGCTCGGAGATGAAAACGGATGGCTGAGGGCAGTAAAATTGCAAAGGATGGAACTTGGCGAACCTGATGCTTCAGGAAGAAGAAGACCCGTTCCAATTCCCGGAGCTATCGAAGAAATACCTGTTGATGCTGTTATTGTGGCAATTGGCAATGGTTCCAATCCGATTATTAGCAAAACAACCCCGGATTTAAAGGTTAACAAATGGGGTAACATTCTTGTTGACGAAGCAACAATGAAAACAAACAAGAAGGGCGTTTTTGCCGGAGGTGATATTGTTACCGGTGGTGCTACAGTTATTTTAGCTATGGGTGCCGGCAGAACTGCAGCCAAAGCGATAGATGAATACCTGAAAAATCCCGATGTTTGGTAAAAAAATCTAATTTTATAATAAAAAAGCCCTGTTGTTTCTGCAGGGCTTTTTTTGTTAGCATCTGTGAATGTCCCTGTGCATAATTCTGCGGGATTCGATTATTTGCTCTTCTTCAGCCATTGCCAGCAGTCTGCTGTTTAGATACCTGTCATTTTCCGATTGTAGCAACTTAGCCACATAATTTATTACCTGAGATGGGAAAATATTGTCTCTTTCATACAAATCTTTCTGTTGTAAAAGCTTTTCAGATGATTCAGCACAACTTGTGGCAAGCTCAGTAAGTTCCGAGAAATTTGGAGAATTTTGAATGTTACCTGAAACTTTACACATTTTAGCAATATCAATTGAGGTTTTAGCGTTAGAAAGTCCCCATTCAACTGCCATAGTAATTCCGGAAAGGAGCAGATGGGCGTTTGCACTTCCATCGGGACTTCTTAGCTCAACTGTCTGCCTTGAATTTTCGTAGTTCAGAGGCTCTTTTTGGGCAGGATTAATTTTTTGAGCTAAATTTTTTGCCTTTGTCCAAGCCAGAGGAACTCTGATTAAGGCACTGCGGTTTGAATCGCTCCAGCAAACCTTGGTTGGAGCTTCCTGATTAGGAACAAGTCTGAGGTAAGATGCAGAAACCATATTACCAAAAGCAGTTAAGCTCGGAGCATAATGGCATAGCCCTCCAATAAGTTTCAATGATTCCTGACTTAGATCGCCGTTTTCGTCTGTCATAATATTTTTCCCATTTTTAAGCAGCGCCATGTGAATATGAAGCCCGTTTCCGGCATGACCTTGCTCAAGCTTTGGGAAAAAAGTTGCAACAAATCCATACTTATAAGCAACATTTCTGATTATCCAGCTACCAATAACCAGATTATCAGCTGAATCTTCAACATTTGTTGGTAAAAATTCAATTTCAACCTGCTCGGCGCTTTTTCCATTCAGCTCGGGAAAGTCGCTCTTGACATAATCAAGGGAACCAACCTCATTATGTGCATATTTTACATTTCCGGTTATCTGTGTCATATATTTTAGCATTTCATTCAGGATGTGACCGGTTTTTGCGAAAGGAGATGATGCATGGTAGCCTTTTTGTTTCGGGAGAAGGTAGGTTTTATTATCGAAATTACCCAGAAGGTAGAATTCAAGCTCACCAAGTGTGTGCAGTTCATAACCATGCTTTTCAAATAATATGTTTGCTGCCTTATGCAAAATATTATCCGGGACAAAAGAAGCTAAATTGCCGTCCCTATCGAAGAATCGGGAAACAAAATCAAGGCTTGTGCTGTCGAAAGGATTAATAAATGCAGAGCGATACAAAGGAACAACATATAAGTCTGACTGACCAACTTCAACAATACCTTTGAAAAGTGAAGAGCCGTCAACCCTCTCACCTTCGGCAAGCACCAATTCAGCTTGCAATCTATTTGTAACAGGTATCTTTAGTTCTTTAATCTTCCCGTCAATACCTGTATAGTGCAAAGTAATTTTTTCAATGTTTTTTTCAAGAATGACTTTTATGAGATCAGCCCTTGTTAAATCTTTCTTGTCTTTGTTAGTAATAATTGAAATAGGATTTGATAAGCTAAAAATTTCTGCTTTGTTTGTCATAAAATTTAAACCTCCAAATTTAGGTTTTATAAATAAAATGAAAAAAAAATGTAATATAACACTTTTAAAAAATATGACAATAGTTTGTTAATGTTATTCAACCATACTTCTTTTTATTTAATTAAAATATTGATTTATTGGAAAATTGCCAGAACGCATAAAATATAGTTAACTCCGTCTTATTTTTTTTATTTATCGCAAATTATTAATTTTGAATTTCTTAGGAATAGTAGATATTTAATTGTATCAAATAAATCAACATATTGATTTCAAAATATCTGATGGTATATCTCTGGAAGGAGATCGAGTCTTTTGTCCAGCTAAAACCCGTTCAGGTAAAATACATCAATTCAGGCATTATACAACAGATGCCCCTGTCTAACATAAGAAACCCAAATTTCAAATTCTATATCTTTGTCTAATATCAAATAAATATATAAATTACATTTTAATCAAAAATAATTATTTAAAAATTAAATAGGTGATTTCAATATGAAAAAGGATTTTATATCTGTATCAGATTTTTCGCAAACCGAAGTAATTGAGACTTTTAAATTAGCAATTGATATGAAGCAAAACAAATCAAAATATAGTGATAGATTGAAAGGCAAAGGATTGTTTATTTATTTTGAAAAAGATTCATTGAGAACAAGGGTGAGCTTTGATGTCGGAATTCACGAACTCGGTGGATTTTCGGTTGTTGTTGTTGCTGCCAATGAAAGTAGTCGCATAGGAACCCGAGAATCAATATATGATGTTGCTAAAAACCTTGAAAGGATGGTTGGCGGTATAATGATGAGAACTTTCAGCCATACTAAAGTTGTTGATATGGCAAAACATGCTTCAATCCCTGTAATTAACGGATTAACAGACTATTCCCACCCCTGTCAGGCAATGGCTGATTATTTAACTTTTTATGAAAAGAAGGGTGACCTCAAGGGGAGAAAGTTATGCTATGTTGGTGATGGTAATAATGTTGCCCATTCTTTGATGGAAGCTGGTGCTATTCTTGGTGTAAATGTTACAATTTCAACACCTGAAGGATATGAGCCAAATCTGATAGCTTTTAAGGAAGCCGAAGCAATTGCAAAAGAAACCGGAGCAAAAATCGAAGTAATCCATAATCCAAAAGAAGCAATAAAAGATGCTGATGCAGTATATACTGATGTTTGGGCTTCAATGGGACAGGAATCTGAAGCAGCAATGAGAAAGAAAATTTTTGCCCCATATCAGGTTAATGATGAGTTGATGTCTTTTGCAAAAAGTGATGCAATATTTATGCACTGCCTCCCGGCACACAGAGGCGATGAAGTAACCGATAGTGTGATTGATTCAAAAAATTCAGTCGTTTTCGATGAAGCTGAAAACAGACTGCATGTTCAAAAAGCAATTATGTATCAGCTAATGAAATAAAAATATTAAACAAGGTTTTTAATGAAAAAAACAGCATTGATTGCAATTGGTGGAAATTCTTTAATCCGGGCAGGAGAAAGAGGAACAATAGATGAGCAATTAAACAATGCCTATGCTACTGCAAAAAGCATTGCACAAATGGTTAATCAGGGTTGGGAGCTTGTCATTACTCACGGGAACGGTCCGCAGGCAGGTGCTGCTCTTTTGCGTTCAGAAAGGGCTGCTGCAGAGGTCTATACTCACACGCTGGATATGTGCGTTGCTACAACCCAGAGTGAAATTGGCTATATTTTGCAGCGAGCATTAGAATTTGAGTTCCGCAAAATTGGATTGAATAATCATGTAATTACTTTACCGACTATGGTGAGGGTTGATGAAAAAGATCCGGCTTTTTTAAAACCGACTAAACCCATTGGTCCTTTCTATTCAAAAGCAGTAGCCGAAGAAAAAAAGGCTACATTAGGGTGGGACATCGTTGAGGATGCTGCACGTGGTTATCGCAGGGTTGTTGCTTCTCCTGAACCAATTGAGGTGCTCGAACTTGAGGTAATAAAGAAAATTCTTGATCTGGACATCATTATCATCGCGCTCGGTGGAGGTGGAATACCTGTCATAGTTAATTCCGACGGTTCAATCACAGGTTCCGAAGCAGTTATTGACAAAGACCGTTCATCAGCCTTGCTTGCAAAGGAATTAAACGTTGATTTATTTATAATCAGCACTGATACTGATAAAGTATATCTAAATTTCAAGAAAAAGAACCAGACAGGAATAACAAAAGCTACAGCAGAAGAGATGCAGAAATATTTCGACGAAGGTCATTTTCCAGCTGGTAGTATGGGACCAAAGGTTGAATCTGCTATAAGATTTATAAAAAACGGTGGCAAAAAAGTCATTATTACTTCTTATGAATATTTGACTGATGCACTTGAAGAAAAAGCGGGAACTCATATTGTTCCATAAAAAAATAATGATCAATATTAAATTTTTGAAAATTAAATTAAATAAATAATATGAGGATGCTATGGTACTCGATCACGTGATATTTTCTCAGCAGTTCACAGTTCCAATTTTAATGGAACTTTTCAACAGGACTGACCAGATGAGGAAGATTGTGCAAAAGGGAGGAACGCTTGATTATCAGAAAAAAATTATGGCAACACTTTTTTATGCTCCATCCACCAGAACAAGATTTTCTTTCGAAGCCGCTATGTATCGTCTTGGAGGTAATGTTCTCTCCACCGAACAAGCAAAAATGTTTTCATCAGAAATTAAGGGTGAAATGCTCGAAGATACAATACGAATAATAGCCAATTATTGCGATATCATTGTTATTCGGCATCATGAAGAAGGCGGTGCAAAGCGGGCTGCTGAAGTTTCTCCTGTTCCAATCATTAATGCCGGTGATGGTTCTGGTGGTCAGCATCCAACTCAGGCTCTTCTGGATCTTTATACAATATATAACGAATGCAAAACATTAGACGGGCTTTCAGTTGCCATAATCGGGGCACTGGACAAGGGCAGGACTGCACGCTCACTTGCCTATCTGCTGAGTAAGTTTGAAAGAACAAAAATTTACTTTATCGCTCCTCAGGAAATGCAAATTCAACCAGATATTCTCGAACATCTCGAAGAAAAAGGCATTTCCTATGAATTATCATCAACCACCGAGAATATTATCAATAAAGTTGATGTGGTTTACCAGACCAGAATAGATAAAGACAGACTAAGGAGTAAAGAAATTGACCTTTCAATATACAATATTGATCAGGATGTTCTCAAAAAAATGAGAAAGAATGCAATTATTCTTCATCCACTTCCACGTTCAGTGGAAATCAGTCATGATGTTGATTCTGACAAACGTGCCGCCTATTTCCGTCAATCAGAAAATGGGCTTTATGTTAGAATGGCTCTTATTTCTATGTTGCTGGATAAATATGACAAATAAATTAAAATAACAAAAATAATTAAGGAAACAAATATGAATTCAAAAGATTTTATTGCACTCGAAGAAAAATATGGTGCTCACAATTACCATCCTCTGGACGTTGTTGTTCACGAAGCAAAAGGTTGCTGGGTTACTGACGTAGAAGGAAAAAGATATTTAGATTGTTTGTCAGCCTATTCTGCTGTGAATCAGGGGCATTGCCATCCGAAAATTCTGGAAGTTTTCATCGAGCAGGCTCATCTTGTAACTTTAACAAGTCGTGCTTTCAGAAACGACAAACTTCCTTTGCTTTATAAAAAACTTCACGATATGACCGGCTATGATATGTCACTACCTATGAATTCCGGAGCCGAGGCTGTCGAAACAGCTATTAAAACAGCTCGCCGCTGGGGTTACGACGTAAAGGGCATAGAAAAAGACAAGGCTGAAATTATGGTAGCAACTGGTAATTTTCACGGAAGAACCACTACAATTGTCGGTTTTTCTGATGACCCGGCTTCTTTCGGAGGATTTGGACCATTCACACCCGGATTTATCTTTCATGAATATGGAAATGCTGAGGATTTAAGAAGCAAAATCACAAAAAACACCTGTGCAGTGCTTATCGAGCCAATTCAAGGCGAAGGTGGAATTGTTATACCACCCGAAGGATATTTGAAGCAAGTCGAATCAATCTGCCGTGAGAACAATGTTCTGTTAGTGATGGATGAAATACAGGCTGGCTTGGGCAGAAGCGGGAAACTATTTGCTCATTACTACGAAAATGTTCGTCCGGATATTGTCATAATCGGAAAAGCACTCTCTGGTGGATTTTATCCCGTATCCGCAATTTTAGCAGATAAAGAAATTCTTGGTGTTATCAAACCTGGTCAACATGGCTCAACTTTCGGTGGCAATCCGCTTGCAGCAGCAGTTGCAGTCAGGTCTCTTGAAGTTATTGAGGAAGAAAACCTGATTCAACGCTCGTTCGAACTGGGTGAATACTTTATGCAAAAACTCAGGGAAATTGAAAGTCCTCATATTAAACTTGTTAGAGGAAAGGGTCTCTGGATTGGTTTTGTTCTTGACACGAAAGCAAGACCTTATTGCCAAAAACTAATGGACGAGGGAATCCTTTGCAAGGAGACTCATGATAACATCATCAGATTTGCCCCTCCATTAGTAATTACAAAAGAAGAAATTGACTGGGCAGTAGAAAGAATCGAAAAAGTTGTCAAATCACTGGATTAATACTTAGTTTGGAAACTTATATCAATATTGAAAATTTAGATAAGAAGACCGAAAATTGGTTAGAAGCAATAGCTGGGTTCAATACCCATAGAATGCAGTTGAATATATCAAAAACGGGATTGCTCGTGATTGATTTGCAGAAATATTTTCTAAATCCTCAATCCTCGGAATACACGCCTTCGGGAAATGTCATACTTCCAAAAATTAAATATCTGATTGAGGTTTGCAGGAAAACCGGCATACCTGTTATTTACACTCGCCATGCCCATCATCACACAGAAACAGATGCGGGCATAATGAAATGGTGGTGGGAAGGTATGTGCTTGGAAAACAGTCCCGAAAGCTTGATAGCTGATGAAATTGCACCTATGCCGGACGAAAGGGTAATCATCAAAAGAAGATATTCTGCTTTCTTTAACACCGATTTAGAGACTATTCTTCGATGTATGAATATAGAAGATTTAATAATTTGCGGTATCATGACAAATATGTGCTGCGAATCAACTGCACGTGACGCTTATTATAGAGATTTTAGGGTGTTTTTTCTTGCTGATGCTACCGGGTCAATAACCGAAGAGATGCACCTGGCAAGTCTTTTAAATTTAGCTTTTGGTTTCGCTTATGTTACTGATACAAATAAAATAATAAATGAAATTTATCAAAATACTTAGTATTATTAATATATTATAAAGGATTAAAATGTCAGAAAAAAAAGTTCGAGCTATAATTATCGGAGCAGCCGGTAGGGATTTTCATAATTTTAATGTGATGTTCAGGAATAATCCCGATTATGAGATTGTAGCCTTCACAGCGGCTCAGATTCCTGATATTGAAGGCAGGATGTATCCTTCTTCTCTTGCCGGAGATTATTATCCAAATGGAATTCCTATTTATGCGGAAGAAGAACTACCAGAACTGATAAAGCAACATAATGTTGATGAATGTATTTTATCATATTCAGACCTGTCCTATGAGACAGTGATGCACATAGGTTCTATCGTCATGTCTGCCGGAGCGAAATTTTCTATGCTTGGCTCCTATCCAACAATGTTAAAATCATCCAAGCCCGTTATATCAATCACAGCAGTTAGAACAGGATGCGGAAAAAGCCAGACTACAAGGGCAGTCGTCAAGGCTTTGCTCGATGCGGGTAAAAAAGTTGTTTCGGTTCGACATCCTATGCCTTATGGAGATCTGGAAAAAATGAAAGTGCAGAGATTTGCCGAGATTGCAGACCTTGACAAACACAATTGCACTATCGAGGAGATGGAAGAATACGAACCACATATTGCTATGGGCAGCGTTATTTATTCAGGTGTTGATTACGAAGCAATTTTGAGAGAAGCTGAAAAAGAAGCCGATGTCATTGTCTGGGATGGAGGAAATAACGATATGCCATTTTATAAACCCGATTTATCAATTGTTGTTGCTGACCCGTTAAGGCCCGGTCATGAAATCAGCTATTACCCCGGTGAGGTTAATCTAAGAATGGCAGATGTTGTTGTGATTAATAAAGTAGATTCTGCCTATCCCGAAGATGTTGAGATAGTTCTGGAGAATATTCGTGATTATAATCCTGATGCTCAGGTGATTCTGGCGGCCTCTGCAATTATGGTCGAAGATCCATCAATCATCACTGGCAAACGTGTTCTGGTTATCGAGGACGGTCCAACATTGACTCATGGCGAAATGTCAATCGGTGCTGGTGTTGTTGCTGCAAGAAGGTTTGGTGCAAGTGAATTGGTTGATCCAAGACCTTATATAGTCGGCAAGATTCAGAATACATTCGATACTTATCCGGAAATCGGAACCTTACTGCCGGCAATGGGTTACGGCGAACAGCAGATGAAAGATCTCGAGGCTTCAATAGCTAATACTGATTGCGATTCTGTTGTTATTGGAACGCCAATCAATTTAGGGAGATTCATTAAGATCAATCAGCCACACACAAGAGTTTTTTATGAGCTTGCTGAAATAGGCTTACCAAACATTAAATCAATTTTGAAAAAATTCTTAGACTAAAATTTTCTTGGAGGATCTATTTGTTCTGTCGGTTTCTTCTTGAGCCGGCAGAACTTTTTTTTGATCAAATTATGAAAATCAGAATATAAGGCATCTAAGAATTATTATAAATCAATAATTTAACTAATAATAGATTGCCTTCTAAGAATACAGTCATACAATAATTTTGAACTCAATTGAGTTTAATCCCAATGAGGCAATAAAAAAGATATTAACTATGTAGTTGTTTTCGTATCTGTAGCAGGTTTTGTTTCTTGTTTTTTAGCTATATTTGAATGCTCTGAAGAGCCATTAGTCTTTGGAGAACTATTATTTTTATGGACATAATCAGTAAGATAGAAACCTGAGCCTTTGAAAACCAGACCGACATTTTTACTAATAAGTCTTTCAACCTTTCCCTGTCCCTTTGCTTCCTGCTCACATATTTCGGCGGGGCAATGCTCAAGAGCATTTTCTGTTATTCTTTGCTGATACTCAAATTCTTTACCGCAAGTCAAACATTTATAATCATAAACCGGCATTTTTTAACCACCCATTTTTTTTAAAAACTGTGCTTGATAACGATACTTTTTTTTTAATATTGTAGCTAATAATTTATACTTTACAAACCATTTTATATAAGCGGTTATTAATTACTCCAAGAGCTTCGTATTGTCCGGATCTCCAGTTGTAAATAGGCTGAACGGTGAAATCAACCATTTTGCCGGCAACAAGCTCTTTGTTTTGAAGGTATCTGACAACGAGAGCAGAACTTGTTGAATAGGCAACAGTAGGACTATTTGGTTTTTTTGCATAATTTATATTTGACATACTGCTTTCATTCACATTGAACTTCTGTCCGCTGACATTAAAGAAACAATCAAAGTCACAACCAAGAAAATACAGCTCAGCTCCATCGTGGGTGAACATTGGGTTACCTGTAAAGGTGCTACCTCCGGAATATTCAGTGCTACTGAAAACAATCAACTCTTTGGAGCTAACCCGTGCTTTGTAAGCAAGCATAGGTAGTGAGGGGTGTAAAATCAAACCTTCGATAGCGTCATAAGGTTTCCCAATCAAGGGTTCATAATAATCATCAGATATCAGGAAGGCAACCATATCGTTAGAAAACCTACCGGCAGTAACCGCAACGCAGGTCCCTTCCCTATTGATGCTAACATCCCCGATAAATTTCAAAGCTTCCGAGATGTTCTTTTCGGATTGATATATTTCCCATTGATTGCCGTTTCTTCCGACATACATAAAAGTGTTATCATACCAGAAACCAATCGGAATAATATCGTCAAAAAGCTGGCTTTCCTTTCCTTCGATTACAATTGTCTTTTTGCTGCTTCTATAGCCTGTAAATGCAATTCTGTTTCCCCAATAGTTAAGAAAAAAGCGTCCATCTCTTTGATAAACCTTTATTTTTTTATCTCCGTAAACAATTGTTTCAAGACCGGACTCTGAATAAGCATAAGCAAGGACATTACCTGAAGGACTGAATCTTAACTCAGTCGGTTCAGCAGTTGAAGGAACGGGAATTTTTTTATCTTTTGTATAAATATTCCATTGTGTGTTATCCCGACCAAAAAAAGCCCAGTTATCCCCGTTTGGAGATATCTCGAACGACCTTACATCAAGAAGTGGCTCGGATTGAACTCCATTTATTGTCATCCTGAAGGAGTTTGAGTATGGCTGTGTTAGTGCCCACCAGACCCCTGTTGAATCAATACCATAGGATACGAGTGGCTCTGAGCCATCAAGCACCAAAGTATCGCTACATCTATTTGAATAAGATTCAAGGCTTCCGCTTATAAAAACAATAAATATAAATAAAATCAAACCCAAAAATTTAATCATATTTTTCAATAATATAGAATGTTTTGTAGTGTTTTCAATCACAAATTTATTATTCTTTATACTACATATAAATCAAATAAAACATTATAAAAAAACTTTGCATTAAATATTATATTGTATTGTGAAAAAAAATATTTTTTCACAATCCGTGTAACTTTATGTAACAGAAATGTGTTATTATTATTTAAATCGAAAAAAATAAAAGATGAAAGGTGATAAAATGAAAAAAAGAAATCCTATAAAATTTTTAATTATCCTGCTTCAGATTTTTGTTGTTTTTCCGTCAATTCTGAGTTCTCAGGGATTCAATATTTATAATATTGACGCAAGTAAATTCCCAACTGTTAAAGGAATTGTTTTTGCCCGTGACCAAGCGGGAAAGGATTATGAGAATCTTGTTCCTGATGATTTTGACTTATGGGAAAACGGAAAAAACTTGGATGCAACATTAAAAGTTGATTGTTTCAAAGCTGACTTTTTCCCACCGGTTGCCATTGCAATGGTTTTTGACGTTAGCAGTTCAATGGGCTGGGATGTTGGCAGTGGCGAGAAGCGAATTGACTGGATAAGAACCGGAGCTTATGCCTTTCTTGACTCTATTAGAATTGACCCTCCCTCAACGATGTGTTTCCTAAAATTCGGTGGTGATGTATATGGAAATAGTGGCTTTTTTTCGACTAAAACCCCATTATATACTTGGGTTCAGCAGCAACTAACCGTTGCCGGCGGTACAACTGACTTTTTTGTACCATTTGTCAGGGAGAAAGATCCAAAGGGGGCTATTCCTTCATTGATGACACAATCAAAAGATTTGCGAAGGGTTATTATTTTTCTTTCTGACGGAGAACCTGAAAGACTTTTTACTCAAACGCATGTGGATAGTATCATCAGGTGGGCAAACCGGGAGAAAATATCTGTTTATTCAATTTTCCTTCTTGCCGGATTAAATATGGATATTGAGTTCATTTGCCGCAGCACGGGAGGCAAATCCTTTTCTGTTTTCACCAAGGACAATCTGATTAAAGCCTATCGTCAGATTGTTGGAGACATACAAAGCAGAAATATTTGTCAGCTTTCATGGATAGCACCTTTTGGTTGCAATGAAGCCAGCAGGCAGAGAAACATTAAACTTGTCTTTAAGAGGATACCGGATAGCGTTAATGCTTCTTATGTTGCCCCACCTGAAAGTATTACAAATCTTGATGTTTCTCCTTTGCAATTACTTTTTGGAAGGAAAGGTTTTGGAACAACTCAGCGCCAGATTTCATTGGAATCAAAGTTCTCGGATTTTACAATTACTGGTTATAAATTTTTGCCTGACAATGGTGACTATACTGTAAATTTTGGATTGAAGACAATTCCTTTTACATTAAAAAAAGGTGAAAAGCTTGATATTACAATTGAATACGTGAAATCACCACCTGATGTATCCACCGAGACTATATTTTCATTGGAAGGTGACCCCTGCAAACCACCTGATGTAAGCCTTGTTGCTCCCTGTGGCGGGGATTATCCAGCAGAATTAAACTTTGGAACAATTCCAATAATGACAACTTCAGATAAAAATGACAAATGTATGTTCAAAAATACTACTGCTATTCCTATCTCAGGTCAAATAAAAGTCGAAGGAGTTAATGAAAATGAGTTTGAGATTATTAAGGGTGGTGGAAATTTCAATCTTGCCCCCGGTGCCTGTCTCGAAATAACTGTAAGGTTCAAACCAGTTAGCCCCGGCACAAAGACAGCAGTTCTGTCATATTATGTTCCGAATGTTTGTGGGCCTCATTCAACTAAACTAATCGGTAATGCTGTTCAAAATGATTTTCCTCTACCGGTTCTTGATTGGAAGAACAGAAGAATCAATACAGTAAACGATTCGAATTATGTCATTGAAAATAATGGATCTATTCCAATTAAAATCACAAGTATTAAGTTACAGGATGGCTCTAATAATATATTTCAGGCAACTTTTCCCACAGTGCCTTTAACTATTAATCCCGGAGCAAATATTAGCATACCTGTCAGCTTTACTCCGGACAAAGAAGGACAATTAACGAATTACATTGATGTTCAGATTGAAGGCAGCACAAACACCTTCAGCGGAACTTTGACTGGTATTGGCTCTGTTCCGAAATTAGAAGCCCAGGATGTTGTTTTCAATGCAACAAAAGTTCAGAATACTTCCAATAAAAATTTGACAATTACAAATATAAGCTCAACAATGGATTTATTCATTACTGATATAGTTATGCCAAACAATCCTGACTTCAAATTTGATGTTGGTGCTGTTACAAAAAATATAACAGTCAGTAAAAATAACGGAACTTATAATGTCCCTATGGTATTCAATCCACAAACAAGCGGAAACAAGAGTATAAAACTTTTGATTAAACACGACGGTGGTCCCGGTCCTGTTGCAAATTATATTGATACAATCAATGTTTCTGGTTTGGCTCTTGGTTTGAATGTTTCACCAGTGCCATTAGATTTTGGAACTGTTTTGACTTGCGAAACAAAAGAACTACCTTTAACAATTGACAATGATGCCCCGACCGAAATGACAATAAATGATTTGACAATCACAGGTGCCGACAGAAATTATTTTAGCATCAAGCAGCCGGCTGTTTCGACAATTCCTGCAAATACAAAGGGGAATATCATAATTATTTTTAGTCCTGATAATAAGAAAACATATAATGCAATTTTATCTCTGAAAACATCATCAGGAGATCAGGATATTCCTTTAACTGGAATTGGAAATATTTTGCCCTTGATTTCAAAATTCATAAACATATCAAAAAATGATACTGTCCCCGGTAAACCAGTTGATTTTAAGATAAAAATTGACATACCCGATTATAACAAGGCAGTTAGCAAAATTTCTGTTTATCTGAATTATAATTTGAGATCATTTTCGCTAAATAAATCAAAACAAATCAAATCCGATATACCAAATTGGAACTGGACAGCAATTGAGGTTAATCCCGGTGAATTGCGATTTGATGGAACTGGGACATCGAAAACTTCCCCATTTTCGGCTAATCTTGAGTTCTCGCTCGATTCTTACTTGTCCGATGTAATTAGCACAAAATTAATTGTTTATTCATTAACTCACGATGGTTCGGACAGATGCCTATTCCCGGAAAGAGATACCCTCACGCAGGAATTCAGAACATGCTTTACCGGTGGAAGGGCAATTCAGCTATCAAATGCTTCATCCATATTAAGCATCAATCCAAATCCGGTTTCAAATGATAATTTAATTTTATCAGTTTTCATTGGTAATCGGGAAAATAATGTTTTCGAAATACTTGATGTTCTTGGTAAAGTTATCAAAAAATATGAATATTATCCAGATGCATTGGGTTATCAGGAAATATCGCTGAATTTGAGTGAAATTAACTCAGGAACCTATCATATCAGGATAAAAACTCCATATAATGTTGAGAGTAAAAGTTTTATTATTATAAAATAAGCTACATTATATTATATTACACTAAAAAGGGTTGCCTCAAAAGACAAATTTAGGGTATAAATGGTCGGGCAAGGATGCCAGACCTATCAAATAATTCAAGGACTTAGTAGAACGAACATCCTTGTTTGTTCCAAAAATAATGACTTCTGAGACAGCCCTATTCATTATTTTTATATGATAATTCTATTAATTTTTTTAAATTAAATACGTCAATTATTAATAAATAAAGATTAAAATGAGAAATAAAATAATCATTGGCATATTTTTCCTTTTTACATCATTTTCTCTGTTTTCTCAGGAAATTGAGGCAAATGTTATTGTAAACATGGAACAGCTCGAATTCGAAGCCAGAAACAACGTTGCGAATTTCGATAGGGATTTGATGAGCTATATAAACAATCAGTCATTTACAGGTGAAAAATGGGAAGGTCCCAAAATTCCAGTTGAAATAAATATATATTTATCTGGTGGGCGAAACGGCAAATATTCAGCAAGAATGTTTTTGATATCCAAAAGGTTGCTCGATGGTCCTGAGGAAAATTCAGGACAATCCGTTGCACTCAGAATGATTGAGGATAACTGGGCATTCGAATATGGGCTCGGAGCTTTTCTATCCTTTAACATGCTCAGATTCGATCGCATTTCGAGCATGATTGATTATTATATGTTTCTGGTGATTGGTATGGATAAGGATACCTATGGCGAGTTAGACGGCTCCAAAGAATACGAAAAGGCAAAAAGTATTTTCCAGCTTGGGGCTTCGAACGAAATTCCCGGTTTTAAAACATTTTCCCAACCCGGAGAATTTACAAAATACAATCTTGTAACTGAACTAACAGATATGAGATATGAAGATTTTAGAAAATTAATCTTTGCTTATTATGTAGATGGCCTTGACAGGATGGCATTTAATAAGGAACAAGCCACCGAAGCAATAGCTGAAATTATCTCCGATATGGCTTTTTTCAAACAAAACAAGTTAACCGGACCCAGCGTGCTGCTTCAGTTGTTTTTCGATTCTAAGGCACAGGAATTAGCTTCCATATTTAAAGGTTATAAAGATAAAAAAGTGTTTAATGATCTTATATATTTAGATCCATCTAACACCATGCTGTATAATGAAGCAAGAGATTCAAGATAGTTTTGTATAATTATTTTTTCAAGGAAAAAAATGACAAAAAAATTACTTTTTTTAATAGTGGTGCTAAATATCATTCTCACAATAAACCTATTCTCACAGATAGATGGCAGAAAATTGCCTCCCAGCCTTGATGTTGAACAGTACGGTAAGCCTCAGATATTAAGAATGAAAGATTACTACAAAGCAGGAAAGCTTCCCCCTGAGGCATTCATTGAGCATAAAATTCCCGATAATTTAATGTCTCCGACAGGTGTCAACTTAATCAATATGTCAGGCAACTCAGGACACCAATCAGAAACTTGGATCTCGATTAATCCAATGAATCCTCTTCAAATTGTTGGTTCATCTAACGATTACCGTTATAATGATATATCTTCCGGTTACCGAATGGCTGCTTACTATACAACAGATGGCGGAAATACATGGAAGACTTCGACTACTCCAAGAAATATGGACCTATGGATAAAAAGACCAGCACAGGGAGGTATGACAAATTTCGATCCGGGACTGGCTTTTGATACAAAAGGGAATATTTTTTATTCTTTTGGATTTGCTCAAGTTCCGGACGATGATCTGGAGGGAGACAACGGGGTTTTTGTCTGTCGTTCATCTGATGGCGGAAAAACATGGGATGAACCAATTCCAGTGGCATTAGAAACAAACGGAACTGTTTCTCAACCTTTCCATGACAGATATATGATAACCTGTGATGTTCAGGATAATTCTCCTTACAAGAACACACTTTATGTAACATGGAAAAGATTCAGAGTTAACCCCGGAATTTGTTTCTCATCTTCAAAAGACGAAGGAGAAAATTGGTCAACTATTACACTTATTCCCGGAGGCGGTGGTAACACCCAATCACCCACACCTGTTGTTGGACCTGATGGTGAACTTTATGTTACTTGGCAATCACGAGGGAACAATAATACAACCGATGCTGTTGTTCAAAAATCAACCGATGGAGGTAAAAGATGGCTGCCTGCTCCCGTTTTGGCTCAAACCGTTAGAAATCATGGTGTAGTCAATTCTGAAAGTGGCAGAAACGTTCTCCCGGATAAACAAAATATCCGCATTTCATCCTATCCTGCTATTGCAGTTGATTGCTCGAACGGACCCAGAAGAGGATGGGTTTATATTGTTCAATCCGGAAAGGGCAGCGACGGAAATAATGGTATTTTCTACACCTATTCGACCGATGGAGGGAATAAATGGTCTGATCAGGTTAGAATTGATGACAACTCACTTGGTAATGATGTATTTTTCCCCGCTATTTCAGTAGATCCAAAAACTGGTTTAATATCTGTTCTTTATTATAGCTCACAAAACGACCCGCAAAACAAGGGGGTTGATGCTTATCTTGCGATTTCTTTTGATGGAGTTAATTTCAAAAATATAAGAATTACTCCTCAAACATGGTACATTAATGATCCTTCTGATGTTTCATATCAGGGGAAGGGAAATTATTACTGGGGTGATTATTCTTCAATTGTTGCTTATAACGGTAAGGTATATCCCTGCTTCTGGATGCCATCGAATCCACAGGGGAATTTCTGGACTAATTTTCTTTACACTGCTATTATGTCCACAGCTCCAAATCCACCAACTAATCTGCAAGCCGAAATTCCATCACAGAATTCCATTGTTTTAAAGTGGATTGACCCACAAAAAAACGGTCTTGGAGGAGATCTTGGCAATTTTAAAATTCTTGTTTATAGGGATAATAATAAAATCGGCGAAGTTAATAAAGGTGTTCAAACATTTACTGATAATAATATCGAAGACGGTAAAATTTATAATTATTCACTAAAAACAAAATCAGAGGATAACTCAGAAAGCGAGTTCGTTTATATCTCTGTTACTGCTGGTGGAGCTCTCGAACCAAAAGCACCAACGGATTTAACACCATATCCCGTTGCTAACGGAGTCAGACTCCACTGGAAAAATCCAAATCAACATATTGACAATTCTTTTTTCCATGACTTTGAAAGAATAGAAATTTATCAGCAGGACAAGTTGGTTCTTCAGGTTAATAAACCTAATATACAAGCCGGTGAATTTTCAGAAGCTCTGATTGAACTGCCAACAGAAAAATTCTATAAGTTAAAGATTCTTGCTGTTGGTAAAAGAGGAAATATCGAAACCAAGAGTAAGTATTCTGAAGAAATACTTGCCTATGCAGGTTCGCCTTTGAGCACACTCAGTGAAAGTTTTGACAATTCGGAACTTGTTCCACATTACTTAGAATCGAACGGCGATCAAAAATGGGGAAAAACCAGTGAAGTGTCTTTTACTCCTAATTTCTCTTTCACCGACTCACCTAATGAGAACTATGCTAACAGAATCAACAATAAGGTTATTTTTGCACCGGTTAGTGTTCAACCAATGAAAACAACTTTGAGTTTCAAGCATATCTGTATTATTGATTCAACCGGAGATTATGGTATTTTGAGCGTTTCAAAGGATTTAAAGAATTGGGAAGATTTGCTATGGTTCGATAGCCGTCGTTCAAAAGATTTTGTTGATGACCCGAAGACTGCCAAATGGTTTTCCGAAGGCAGAAGCCTTGAAAAATATCAAGGAGATATAGTTTATATCTCATTCAGTCTGGTTTCAAATCCATTGAGAAACAAATCTGGATGGTTTATTGATGACCTTGCAGTTAATAATGACCCACTAACTGTTGAGCATTATAATGATTTGCTCAATGCTATATATTTATCCACTTCACCCAATCCAACATCAGGAAAAATTAAGATAAATGTTTCATTACCATTGCCAACAGGTTTAGAAATTTCATTAATTGACATATTAGGTAATAGGGTTTCGACTGAAGCAAGTAAATATTATCAGGCAGGACAGCATGATATTGAAATAGATTTAACAAATTTGCTCTCTGGAATTTATTTCTGCAATTTGAAAACAAACATAGGAATAAAAACAATAAAAATTATAAAGAATTAACTTTTTTTAAAAGATTAAGATAAAGAGAAGGCTGTCTTAGAGCACAAGATAGCCTGTTTCTTTTTATTCTATTCCCACAGCAACTTTCAGAATATAATCAAATATGTCATAAAAATTTTATTTCTTGATAATACCGCGGTCGAAACACGTAGTGATTTTATTATGGTAGTTTATAACAGTTAAATCTTTATTTTATCACGTAGTGATTATATTATTTTTTGACATTATATAATTGAATATCTTCGCGATACAAATTATTTCTGTGGTTATTTTGAGGTATTATTGATCATAAAAGTGAATTATTATTGATTTGTTAATTTCACAAACTCTCACACTTAAACAATAGAAAGCAGACTGAAACGAAATTTTATTTTTTGTTTTTTTATTTTAACTTATGAACAAAATAAAGATTGTGGACTGTCCGCGTGATGCAATGCAGGGTATTCACGAGTTTATTCCAACTGAAATTAAAGCTGAATATATTAATTCATTATTAAAGATTGGGTTTGATACCCTTGATTTCGGGAGTTTTGTTTCTCCAAAATCAATACCTCAAATGCGTGATACTGCAGATGTACTTAAAAGATTAGAGCTGGATTCTGATGGGACAAAACTATTAGCTATTATAGCAAATTTCAGAGGAGCAAAGGATGCCTGTCAATTTTCCGAAATAAAATATTTAGGTTTTCCATTTTCTATCTCTGAATCATTTCAAATGCTAAATATTAATGCATCTGTCAAAGAATCTCTTGGCAGAATCGAAGAGATAAATGTGGTTCATAAGCTTTGTGATATGTATGATAAATATCTCGTTATTTATCTTTCTATGGCATTTGGGAATCCTTATGGAGAAGAATGGTCAATTGAGCTTTTGGATGATTACATCAAAAAACTCAAATCTATGGGTATCAAATATATAGCACTTTCTGATACTGTTGGCTTCTCAACTCCCGAAGTGATAAAGAAAATTTTTAATTTATACATAAATGAATACCCTGAAATAGAATTTGGTGCCCATTTTCATTCAACAGCAAATACATGGAAAGAAAAAATTGAAGCTGCTTATCAGTCAGGATGTAGAAGATTTGATGGTGCATTGCGAGGTTATGGTGGCTGCCCGCTTGCTGCTTACCACCTTGTTGGAAACGTTGCCACCGAGAACATCATCTATTATTTTCATGAACTGGGTATCGAAACCGGAATTAATTTTGATGCCCTTCATTACAGTATAAATCTTGCTCAAAAAGTTTTTCCTCTTTATTGATTCACTATGGAAAATTATTTTAAGAAATTCAGAAATAATATAATTGGAATCAATCATGTTTTTAATACTCCATTCGGAGAAAAAAAGTTAGTTTATACTGACTGGACAGCAAGCGGACGGCTTTATTCTCCTATAGAAGAAGTTATTTCTAATAAACTTGGTCCTTTTGTTGGTAACACCCACTCCGAAACCACCGTAACTGGAACAACAATGACAGAAGCATATCATCGTGCAAAATCAATAATCAAGAATCATGTTAACGCAGGCAAAGAAGATGTAATTATTTGTGACGGCTCAGGAATGACAGGTGTAATTAATAAATTTCAAAGGATTCTCGGGCTCAGAATTCACGAAAGCTTTAAATCCTATGTCAATATTTCCAGCCTTGAGAAACCTGTTATATTTATTTCGAGTATGGAGCATCACTCTAATCAGACCTCATGGCTTGAAACTATAGCTGATGTCGAAATAATCGGTCTTGATAATAATGGTTTAACCGATTTGAATCATTTTGAATATCTATTAAAAAAATATAAGGACAGGAAATTAAAAATAGCTGCCATAACTTCATGTTCAAACGTTACTGGTGTCTTTACTCCCTATAAAGAAATAGCCAGAATAATTCATTCTTACGGAGGTTATTGCTTTGTTGATTTTGCAGCATCTGCTCCTTATATTGAAATAGATATGCATCCCGAAGAAACCGGGACTCATCTTGATGCTGTATTCTTTTCACCTCATAAGTTTCTTGGAGGACCGGGAAGCAGCGGAGTATTAATATTTAATTCCAAGCTCTATAAAAATAATGTACCAGATAATCCCGGAGGAGGAACTGTTGAATGGACCAACCCATGGGGCGAACACAAGTTTGTTGATAACATTGAAGCTCGCGAGGATGGAGGAACACCTCCTTTTCTTCAAACCATAAAGGCGGCGCTTTCTATTAAGTTGAAAGAGCAGATGGGCACCGATAATATTAGAAAAAGAGAAGAAGAGATACTACAGATGGTTTGGAATAAACTACCAAAAATTCCAGATATTAAAATTTTAGCAGGGAATATAAAAGACCGTTTGCCGATTTTTTCTTTCTATTTTGAAAAAATTCATTATAATTTTATGGTTCGTCTGCTGAATGATGTTTATGGAATTCAAAGCCGTGGCGGATGTTCTTGTGCCGGAACATATGGTCATATTCTTCTGAATGTTGATTTTTCGAAATCAAGAAAAATAACAGAGAAAATCAATCTTGGCGATATTTCAATGAAACCGGGCTGGGTGAGAGTTTCGTTCCATCCAACAAATACAAATGAGGAAATAGATTTTGTAATTGATAGTATTTCCGAACTTGCAAAAGCGCATGGAGATTATAAAAAATACTACAAAAGGAAACCCTTCTCGAATGATTATGAATATATCGGGCAAAACAAATCGAATAGTTCAGGAATTGAAGAAATATTCAATTCATTGTTAGAATGAAAAAATTGGAAAAAACAAAAAAAAGTTGCAATTTTGTAATTCTAAAATAATCGGCGTGTGGCGCAGCCCGGCTAGCGCACTTGCTTGGGGTGCAAGGGGTCGTGGGTTCAAATCCCGCCACGCCGACTAATTTTAGTTATATTACTTATTTATTTATTATCTTTTTCCCGATAAATGCTAACTCTTTTCCTTGTCTGTCTGATTATTGGTGGTGGGCTACTTGCTTTCTCTCTTCTTAGCGGAACACACGATGATACAACGATTGACCATTCGGGAGAACTTCAAATTGAACACGAATTGGACTACACTACAGATGCTAATGCAGACGTTCATTTTTCTTCACAGGATTTAACTCAGGTTAATACACATAACATTGATGTAACTGAAACGGTGAAATTTTTTAGTTTGAGAAATTTGATCTATTTTTTAACCTTTTTTGGCTTAACCGGCACATTACTCACCCTTTTCAACATCAATTCAATTATTACCCTTTTGAGTTCCTTAGGTATCGGAATATTATCCTATTTATTTGGTTTTAAACTTATGAAATACTTCAAATCAAGCGAAACCGGTGAGATAGTTAATATTTATAACCTGATTGGAAGAACCGCAAAGGTAGAGATAGATATTGTAGGATCCAATAAAGGGAAAATTCTTGTTAATGCTGGTGGAAGGTTTATTGAGCTTATAGCAATGAAATCCGAAGGAAATGAAGCTGAATCAATCAAATCGGGAGAAGAAGTCCTTATTACAGATATTCAGCAGAATATTGCAATCGTTGAAAAAATTGATTTTTAATTAATAAAGGATAGTTTATGGAATCATTAATTTTAATTATAGCAGTAGTTGCAGTTGTTGCTATAATTGTCATATTCACCGCCATAAGCAAGCTATTGCTTATTGCCCAGCCAAATGAAGTAATTGTCCTTTCGGGACGAAAAAGAAGATTGCCCAATGGTGAAGTAGTTGGCTATCGAGTAATCTCTGGCGGTCGTGCAATAAAAATGCCTTTGATTGAAAAAGCCTCGAGAATTTCGCTTGAAACAATACCCATTGAGCTACAGATAAGAAATGCTTATTCTAAGGGAGGTATTCCTTTGATTGTAAATGCTATTGCAAACATAAAAATTGATTCATCAGAGCCTGCTTTCGGCAATGCAGTGGAAAGATTCCTGACAATGTCGATGGATCACATCCACAAAATTGCCAAAGATACACTGGAAGGAAACCTTAGAGGAGTTCTCGCAACGCTAACTCCCGAGGAAGTAAACGAAGACAGATTAAAATTTGCCCAAAGCCTTATCGAAGAAGCTCATAATGATATTCAACAACTGGGTTTGAAGTTAGATACTTTAAAAATTACAAATATTTCTGATGAAGCAGGTTACTTGGATTCAATTGGTCGCCAGAAGACTGCTGATGTGATATCAAGAGCAAGAAAAGCTGAAGCTGATAAAAAAGCAGAAGCCGAAGAAGCAGAAGCTTTGGCGCTCGAAAGAGCTGAAAAGGCAAAAGCAAAAGCCAAACAGGAAATAGAAACAGCCCAGATACTTGCTGACCAAAACATTATGATCGCAAATGCAAATAAAAGGGCTGAAACTGAAGCCGCAGACGCACTATCGCTTGAAAAAGCCGAAAAATCCAAAGCAGTTGCAAAACAAGAAATCGAAACGGCTCAAATTCTTGCACAACAGAAAATAGCAATTGCAAATGCTATAAGGGAAGCAGAGGTTAATGCTGCAAATGCCGAAGCTTTGGAACGCTCCGAAAAGGCAAAAGCAAAAGCTATGCAGGAGATTGAAACTGCCAAGATTCAAACTGAACAAAATGTTCAGATTTATAATGCCAAAGCCCAAACTCAAATTGAGACCGAGCGTAATTTCCTGAGAATTAAGAAAGCAGAACTCGAAAAAGATGCAATTATAAAGGAACGGGAAGCTGAAATTGCTGGCGAAAAAGCCAAAGTTGTTTTTGAACAGGAAGTTCAGCAAGAGCGTATTGAACTCCAACGAAAACAACTCCTTGCAGATGTCATCGAACCGGCAAAAGCCAGAAAAGAAGCTATGGAACTCGAAGCACGTGGTAGTGCTGCTTCTATTGTTGCCAATGGCGAAGCACAAATTCAAATTCTTGGCCAAATGCTGGATGTTTACCTGAAATCAAATGGCGAAGGCGAAAAAGTATTTGTCCTAAGCAATTTACCTAAGATTATTGAACAAATAACAAGCACCGTCAAGGGATTGCAGATTGACAAACTTAGCATAATTGATACTGGTTCAGGAAATAGTAAAGGTGGAGTTGATAACTTAATCAATCAGGTTCCGGGAGCTGTTTTTTCTATCGGAGAAATAATTGAAAATGCCACAGGAATAAATATATTCGACCAGTTCAAGAAAAAGAAAGATGATTAGTTAAAATTATCTTTTTTTCTCCTTTTCTTTACATTCTGCTTCTTTTCGTGAGATATTCCCTCAGAGCTTTATCAAAAGGCTCTGAGGTATTTATTAACTGATATTCGATATTATGATTATGGCATTCGGTTTCGATATATGAGATAAAATCCCTGATTGCCATTGAATATGTCCTTTGAATCTGGTAGGGCTGTGTGATCATTTCTTCCCCTGTTTCAAGGTCCTTGAAGGTAGCTCCGGGACCAAACTTAAAATCAATCTCGCGTGGATCGAGAACCTGAAAAGCAATAACTTCGTGATTTTTATGCCTGAAATGCTTCAGAGCATTCAGAACGGATTGTGGGTCATCAAAAAAATCACTAAATATAACCACCAAACCACGCCTTTTGATCCTTTCTGCTAATTCGTCCAATGCCTTTGATGTTCCTGTTTCATTTGCTGGTTTTGTAGCAACAAGTGCCTTCAGAATTTCATAAATATAAGATGGTTTTGAGCGGGGTGGCAGATATGTCTGGACTTTTGTATCATAAAGAGCCAATCCGATTGCATCGCGTTGTTTGATGAGCATATAAGCTATCGCAGCAGCAAGATAGGTAGAATACTCAAATTTAGAAATATTCCCTTTTGAAGCAAAACCCATAGAAGCGCTTGAATCAACAGAGAGGATGCTCCTTAAATTTGTTTCTTCTTCGAACTGTTTAACGAAAAATTTTTCCGTTCTTCCATAAACCTTCCAGTCAATATGGCGAATTTCATCTCCCGGGCGATATTGCCGATGCTCAGCAAATTCAACGCTAAAACCGTGATAGGGGGATCGGTGCAAACCTGTTATAAAACCTTCAACAACAAGACGAGCTTTCAACTCAATATTTTCAAGTTGAGCTATAATCTGAGGTTCAAGATATTTTCTATAGTCCTGCAATGTTTTGTTATTAATGTTGGTTTATCTTACATTACCGCTTATATAATCCATTAGGTATTTATTTTCATAAATTTTATCGCTTAATTGAGCCTTTACAACATCTCCGATGGAGATTAAACCGACAAGGATTTTATTATTTAATACCGGGAGATGTCGAATTCTGTTGTCAGTCATAATTTTCTGAACATAATCAATCTCATCGTCGGGTTCGGCAATCAAAAGCTTTTTTGTCATACAATCTCTTACTGGCAAATTCAGAAAAGCTTCAGGGTTGTTGCTGCAGGCTTTCAGAATGTCTCGTTCGCTGATTATTCCGTCAATTTTTCCTTGATCAGAGATAACAATCAAGACCCCGATATTATTTCTTGCAAGAACATCAACAGCATCCCTGAGTGGTTTATCCTCTCCGATGGTAAAAACCTCAGGACCTTTATTTTTGAGTATATCTCGAACTTTCATTTAACCTCCTAAAATTAATGAAAATTAATATTTCAGCAAACGTTTGATGGTTTAAAAAATTATCGTTTGTTACTTAGCCATTTTTTGTTCAAGGGCTAAAATCTTTGACAGATTTTGACTATCAGGGTAATTGGTTTTAAAGGTATTAATAATAAATTTTGCTTCTTCGAATTTATTTTGTTCGATTAAAATTTCAATTTTCATAATAACAGCTAAATCATAAAACCGGGTGTCAGGAAAATCATCAATAATTAAATCAAGATAAATAATCGAAGCACTCGGGCTATAGATGGTTCGATATAGATTAGCGATGTTATAATTCTTTTCGGCAAGTTTGGTTCTCAATTCCTGAATGAAAATTCCAGCCTGCTCATAGAGAGAATCACGAGGATAAGCTCTTTGAAATTCCTGAAAAGCATCAATTGCCTTCAAGGTATATTCCTGATCCCTTTCGGGGTCTGGTGATAGATTATAATAAGATAGAGCTGTCTTATACATTGATATTTTGGAATATTCGCTATTTGGATATAATCGCCTCAGCATATTATAATTAAAAGCGGCAAGAATGAACTCATCTTTTTTGAAATTTATTTCTGCAAGGTAATATTGTGCATCGTCAGCATACTGACTGGCAGGATATTGTAGTTTGATTATATCAAATACTTTGCTGGCTTCGAGTAAATCATTATCATTAAAAAGTTCCATTCCTTTTTTGAACATCTCCTCGGCAGACTTGATTTCAGTATCTTTGCTTGAACTGCAACTTATTATCAGTAAAGATATGGATAATAAAATCACAATTAAGAAAATTCTTTTCATTTTTATGATTAGGGATAACAATATTATTTATTTTTGTTAAATATAAATTTATAAATTAATAAATTCTGTTAAATTGAAACGTAAGAACGTTTCTAATTTTATATAAAACAGATTTGAATTGACGTAATTAGGAAGAAAAAGGTTTTATAATGGATGAAAGTTATATTGTTTTTGATATCGAAACTGTTGCTCTTGATTGGGAAAGTTTTTCGGAGTCTCAACAGGAATACCTGATTCGCAATGCTAAAACCGAAGAAGAAATTGAGAAAAAAAAATCGGAAATGGCTCTCTATCCACTCACATCTCAGGTGGTTTGCATTGGATTACAGTATGTAAAAATTGATGATAATGATATTGAAACTATCAAAAAATATGCTTATGTAAAGAATGACTCCATTGTTGAGGCAATAAAACAAGAGAATAATTTATCTGATGGAGCTGAATGGGAGATAGCATCTGAAAAAATTATTCTTGCAAAATTCTGGGACATAATTGGAAAACATTTTAATTCAAAAGTTGTTACTTTTAACGGTAGAAATTTCGATATTCCTTTTCTTATGCTACGATCTGCCCTTTTAGGAATAAGACCCACAAAAAATTTGATGGCAGGAACAAAATTTAATTATTCAGGGTTTGGACATATTGACCTTCTTGACGAATTAACTTTCTATAACCCGAGTAGTTATGGAGCTACAAAAAGGTTCAACTTTGACTTTTATACCCGTGCTTTTGGAATTCCATCTCCTAAATCAGAGGGGGTAGATGGATCGAAAGTAGCTGAACTTTATAGAGAAGGAAAACTCCGGGAAATTGCAGAATACTGTCTGAGAGATGTTAGTGCAACATGGGAATTATTTAAAATCTGGAAAAAATACTTAAAACTACCTTAACATGTTGAAAAGAAAACATTTTGAATTTCAAAAATATTTCTTATTTTAGAAATGCAGTTTTTTTTCAGCGAGGAGGTAAAAATGAAAACAATATTACCCACCCGTTTATTATTTGTTTTCTTGATTAGTTTACTTGCCATGCCCGGCATGACTTATTCATGTCCTATTATTGAAGTTCCTTTGCCCGTAAGGGTTGCAAACTCTACTTTGATTATCGAAGGGAAAATTATTGATAAGTTCAGTCTCTGGAATAATCAGCAAAATTTGATATTAACGATTCATAAGATAAAGGTTTTTAAAGTATTCAAGGGAAATTTTCAGGAATCAGAAGTTGAAATTTTGACTGAAGGCGGAAAAATTGGAGACCTCGAACATATAATATATCCGAATGATAATCTGATAGTTGGGGATTACGGGATATTTTGCCTCGAAAAGTCAGAATATTCAAGTTTATCCGGTTATAAAGGCAATTTTTATAAAATTTATGCTACAAAACAAGGATATATCAAGTTTGATAAGTTAAACAATGTAGCTACTGATTATTTCAGCGAATACAAAGGATTGCCCGAAACAATCTATTCAATTATTGAAAAACTTACCGGGCAAAAGTTCAGGGAAATTCAAAAAAATGATTTGTTTAATAATGAAATTAAAGACAATAAAGATAAACCTCTTGTAACAATAAATTCCTTTACTCCAACATCCATCACAGCAGGAACAGGTTCAATATTAGCTATTAACGGGACAGACTTCGGGGCAGCAAGGGGCTCTGTCAGATTTCGAAATGCAGATAATGGAGGAATTGATTATATCACCGTATCAGGAGCTACTTCCATACCATTCTGGTCAGAAACAGACATATTGGTCATTGTTCCCAAAAATGCCTGCAGCGGAACAATTCAGGTTGTTACAACATTGAACGAAGTTGCAACCTCCTCAACATCATTGATTGTGCCTTATGCAGTTCAATCAGCTTCGGAAACATTGCCTGTGTTTCTTGTAAATTTGAATGGAAGTGGAGGTTATACTTTCAGGTTTTCCCAGAGTTTTTTGAGGAATACTGCAGCCCTTAATGCATTTTTAAGAGCTCTCGAAACATGGCGATGCGGAACCTATGTTAATTTTGGATACACATTAACCCCTGTTCAGGATTCCTGTCCAAGTTACAATAATGTAAATACAATTACATTTACAAATCAAAACTGTGACCTTTCGGCTGGAATTTTAGCTCAAACAAGGTTTGCTTATACTAACTGCGGAACAGGAGCTTTTTTCTATGAAATGGATATTATATTTTCGAGAGGAATAAATTGGAATTTTGATTTGAACAGAACCTGCACTCCCTGTGTTGACTTTCAGTCTGTTGCACTGCACGAACTTGGGCACTGTCATTCCCTCGGTCATTCCTGCGGCACTAATGATGTTATGTATTATTCAATGCCAAATGACGTTGAACGCCGATTTTTGAATTACGATAGCGATTTGGCCGGAGGCAATTTCGTAATGGATAGCAGCAGGGTCTTTAACCGTTGTAGTCGCTCACCGATGGAAGCTTTGAATAGTTCGAACTGTTCAGTTACTTATTCACCCGTTGCAAAATTCAGCGTTTCAGCTACTCAAGGCTGCAAAAGTCTTTCCGTTAATTTTAACGATCAAAGCGAAAACAATCCCACAAACTGGAGTTGGGATATTGATAATAATGGAACTTATGATTATTTTATACAAAATCCTAGCCATACATATAATTCTCCGGGCAGTTATTCTGTAAAGCTAAAAGTATCCAACGCTGTCGGTAGTGATAGCACAATTAAAATTAACATTATTAATGTCTATCCCGCTCCAAATCCGAATTTTCTTGGGGACTTATCTGTTTGCGAAAACGACTCGGTGATTTATACTACAACAAGATTGAATGGCAATTCTTATCTCTGGTCTGTTACTGGTGGCAGAATTTCCGGGGTTAATAATTCTGACACACTCAAAGTAATTTGGCTTGGCGGACCAAATGGTTCAATTACATTAAAACAAACTGTTGATTCAACTGGTTGCACTGATTCTTTAACGAAGAGTGTAGTTATTAATCCATTACCATCGCCAAAAATCTCAGGTTATGAAAAGTTATGTTTTGGCTCGCAAGCAATTTATAAAGTAACTCCAAAGCCGAACGTTAAATCGGAATGGTTTGTTAACGGCGGAGTAATTAACGGACAAAATAACAACGACTCAGTTATTGTTAACTGGAATCGTGCAGGGAATAATACTGTTAAAGTCATTCAAACCGACACATTGAGCAGTTGCAGGGATTCTGCATTATTTTCCGTAATTGTTCATCCATTGCCGGTAGTTGAATTTAACGGTGAAACCAATTCTTGTCTTAACACACAAATTCTATATTATGTTAAAGGAAATGACAGTTTGTCATATTATTGGTCTATTACTAACGGAAGATTCCTTAGCAATAAAGAAAACGATAGTGTTACAGTTATCTGGGATAATATCGGGCAAGGAACAATAAAAGTTGTTTTTGTTAACGATTCGACTTTATGTTTAGACTCATTAGTTCGCAATGTAACTATATTTCAAGCACCAAGCAATCCAATTTCCGGTGATTCTGTTGTATGCCTGAATACAATCGGGAATTACTATACAATCAATGACAGTGGAATTGAATACAATTGGAAGGCACACAACGGGACTATTTTGGGTTCAAATTCTAATTATCAGGTTCAGGTGCTATGGGATGTCAGAAGCAAAAACAGGTTAACTCTTGTTCAAAAAGATTTGGCTACCGGTTGTATTGATTCATCAATTTTTGATGTTACTGTTAATGCCTTGCCAAGAGCTACATTTAATGCAGAATCGGAAGCATATTCTGGTTGCCTATTCAAATATAGTGCTAATGCATCGGCATTAATCTATAAGTGGGTAGCAAATAAGGGAAAAATCGAAGGTCCTGATGACGGGAAAGAAGTAAGTGTCAGATGGACCGAGGAGGGAACAGGATATCTAAGACTTGTTTTAACAAATCCTTCAACAAAATGCAAAGATTCAATAACAAAAAATATTGAAATCAGGAAGTTGGAGCCACCTCCTATAATTATTAGTTCAGATGTATGCGAGGGAACATTCGACACTGTCTTTACAAGCAATAATCAGATTTATTCACTAAAATGGCAAGTAAATGGAGCAAAACTCGCAACAAACGAGATAAATTCTTATGCTATTGTCTATTGGAATAATATAGGAATTGCAAAAATTAAACTTGTTAGAACAATCCAGTTTTATGATTATGTTGACTCTTCCGAAAAAGAAGTTATTGTTAATCCAAAACCAGAGAAACCATCAATAATTAAGGATAATGATAATTTGATATCTTCGATATCTGCTGCAGAATATGATTGGTATTTGAATGATTTGTTGATTGCCACAAATTCACAAAATGTTTTTAAGCCAACTAAATCAGGCACTTATAAGCTGAAAATCAAGAATGGATTTGGTTGCTATTCTGATTTTTCAGATCCGGTAAATGTTTCAATAGTTTCTGTTGATTATGATATAGATTTAGATAAATTAATAATTAAACCTAATCCGGCAAGAGATAAAATTTCTGTTGAACTCAACAATGTTTCGGAATTAACAGGAATTAAGCTCTTTGATATTATGGGCAGAGAAATAGATGGAATTTTCCCCAAAGTAACGACAAATATCATTGATATTGATTTATCCCATGTAACACAGGGAATATACACATTGCAAATAAGAGAAGGAGCAAATACTATTATTGGTAAAATAATTGTAATTAAATGATTGAGAGGCTATCTCAAAAAGGCAGTCCCATTTTAAAAATAATATGTAGTCACGACTGAGTATCCACGACTTTTAAGTCGTGGATAAGATAAAAACAAACCAACGGCTTTAGCCATAATCGGGTGTGATTAAATTCTATCATTTAAAAACTATACCGTGGGGAAGAATATATAGCTAATCAAAACCAATACCCCCAGAAGAATGACCCCAGTCAGTATTGAGTAAAAAATTAGCTTTTTCTCCACCGGATCAAGTGGTTCATATTCCATTTTTTTAATTTCATCTGCAATTTTCGGGTTATCTGTCATTTTGATTCCTTGTAAAATTTATTTATAAAACGGGAGGTTTGGCACCATGGAAAAATATCCATGAAATCAGAAGACCGATCCAGATAATAAAACCAAACAGACATAATACATAAATAGCAGCAAGTTTCCCAATTCCCTCTTCCCATAATTTTTTGAAGTTTGAAACAACACCGATGGTAAAGAAAGTCATAACAAAGAAAAGCTGACGGAAAACATTACCTTCCTCGCTCGCTACCTTTGCCATTTTTATAGCTTCAGGAAAACTTAAACAAAGAACAAGAAAAATAATAAAAGTTAGAGCATAACCAATAACAAATTTTGGAAATCTATCCCATATTTCTTTTGCAGAAGGTTTTTCGCCAGTTTTGCTTTTATTAATTTTAGCAGTCCAGATATAAGCAAGAATAAAAGCCCAGATACCAATAAAAACGTCAATAAAAACTTTGACGGTTGTGGCTGTCATAAGTATCCATCCTTCTTTGTAGTTGATCCCGGAGACGGCTAGAGCTTTAGCCCGTATTAAGCCATCTGTTATGGCACCGCTGGCAACAGCAGCTCCATCTGTTTTAACGGCTAAACCCATCCATGCACCAGCAACAAGAGGCTCATTATACAGAAATGTTTGTGCAAGAAAAGGCAGTAGCAAAAGTTCGACAACAGCAAAAATAACAACTAAAGATGAAACCATAATTGGAATAATAGGTCTGCTTCTGATTGCTCCACCAGTGGCAATTGCAGCAGACACACCGCAGATTGATATTCCCGAAGCCAAGGGTGCAGCCCATTCTTTGCTAAATTTAAAATATTTTCGGGCAATGAAATAAACTAAAGCCCAATAAATAAGATATGCTTCAATAATTGCACAAAGCCCCCTGAACAATACAGCCGATGCTAATGTGGCAGACTCAGCGGCTTTAACCCCAAGAGCGGCACCCATTATAACTATTGCTGTTTTTATATATAGTTCTGGTTTAGTTGCTTCATTAAGAAATTTGGAGAATCCGGGCATAAAATTTCCAACTATTAAGCCTGCCAGAAGAGCTATAATATATCCAGCTTCACCAGTTAGATTCATTGACCAGTTAATTCCATACTTATCAAGTTTGTCGGGGGTTGCAGCAATATAAGCATAGTGGCCTAAGAGCCATGAAATATAACTTATCACAAATACTACTGTGAAACTAAATATAAATTTTTTTAAGTCAAGCTTCAATCCTCTGGCTCCTATTGTCATTATTACAAGCATAAAGATAAAGGTCAGTAGTATTGACAATAATGGAGATAGAGAAGAAAAAGATTCTGAAATGCTTTTGGTTGATTGTTCAATGGAAATCCATACATTTGTTTTCGCTGCCCAGCCGAGTAAGTCAATCCCCAAGAATATTCCGAGACTTAAAAAAAATATAGCTAAACCCAACCAAAGGGCTAACCAGTCTTCGTTAAGTTTTTTTTCCTTCAGTTCCATAATAATTCATAATAATTTGGAACATATAATTTTTGGTAAAATATATATTTTTTCAAACACAGGGTATAATAATTACTAAAAAATAAATTTTGTAACTTCATTTGTGTTTTTCAGACTTATTTTTTGTTAATATTTTAAAAAAAGACCTTTTAAGTAAATGGTGCAAGTATTAATAAAATATAATAGAAGCAAAATTTCATGTGCTTTTCTTAACCAAATATTAACAGATAATTTATTATTAGTTCACATTTCAAAGCCATTTTGCATTTGGTAAATAATAAATAATTATATTTTGGGGTTTTCTATGGATTTCCATTTACAAAGAAAGACAGTGACAACTGTCTTTATTATATTTTTAATAATTTTTTTCAGTCCCTTATTGCGAGCTAACACAGGAAGCATTACAGGAAAGGTAATTGATTCCGAATCTGGATCTCCACTAAGAAGTGCAACTATAATGGTCAAGGATACCAAATTAGGAGCATTCTCTGATGTGAAGGGAGAGTATAAAGTTCGTAACTTAAAACCCGGTGTATATTCATTAAAAGTAAGTTATGTGGGCTATCTTCCAAAAGAAATTGAGAATATTGAAGTTCCTTCTTCACAAGAAGTTAATATAACCGTAGTTCTCCAACCAGAATCAAGAATGACCGAAGAAGTCATTGTTGACGCTGTGAGATCAAATGACAATCAGGCAGCAATTTTAGCTATAAGAAAAAATGCCTCCAACGTCAGCGATGGAATAGGTATTGAGGAAATAAAAAAACTCCCCGATTCAGATGCAGGACAGTCACTTAAAAGAGTTACCGGAGTAACACTTGTTGATAACAAATTCATTTATATTAGAGGTGTCAGCGAAAGATATAGCAACACAACTCTAAACGGAGCAGCTGTAACAACAACAGAGCCAGATAAAAAAGCATTCTCTTATGATATTTTCCCATCGGATTTGCTTGAAAATATCAGTGTTGTTAAATCCTTTACTCCAGATCTGCCCGGCAATTTTGCAGGCGGTCTTGTTCAGCTTAATACCACAAATTTTCCGGATAAATTCAGTTTAAAATTTTCAACTTCTACAAGTTTTAATACAAATGTTACAGGGAAATCAGATGCATTTATTTATTCACCAGGTGGCTCAACAGATTGGCTTGGATTTGATGACGGAACAAGAGCCTTGCCTGCAGATTTTCCTGCCAATAGACGAGAAATTGATCATCTAAGAACCAGTTCATACAATCCTTATGATACTACCGGTGCGAAAGAAAAATATGAAGCATTAGCCAGAAAATTCAATGCAAAACTATGGAGACAGGATAGAAAAACTATTCATCCGCTCGACAACAGAAGCTTTAGCCTAAGTTTTTCAAATGCTTACGATTTAGCTGAAGACAGCCGATTTGGAATTGTTAGTTCTTTGAATTATGGTAATTCATATTCTCTGAATTTCCTTGAAAGAAACAGATTAACTGCTTCCGGTAGTGAGTTTTATTTAGCCAATGGAACAGTGGCAACCCGCTCAGTCAATATTGGGGGATTGTTGAATCTTGCACTAAAATTAGGACCAGACCATCAGATCGGCTTTAAAAATGTTTATTCAAGAAGTGCCGATGACGAAGCAACACAGTTAGAAGGTCAAGATGTTGCTTATCAATTCCTTGATTATAAAAATTTTAGCAGTCATTATACACAAAAAGAATTATACTCAACTCAAATCAATGGGGATCATAATGTATTCTCAAATAATACTCTGATCGAATGGAGGTTTGGATATTCAAAATCAAACAGAGACGAACCAGATTATAGAAGAATAAGATTTGCAAGGCAATTAGCAGATGCTCAGGAAAACCCATTTACACCTTATTCTCCCGAAATTGTTTATACAGAGTATGGCGATGGTGCCAGAGTTGGAAGATTTTATTCAGATTTGAATGATAATATTTTTTCCGGAGCACTTAACCTTACTATTCCACTCGGGCAGATGAAGATAAAAGTTGGGGCGTTAACTGAAAATAATGAGAGGGACTTCAATGCAAGGTCAATCACAATCATAACTCCACCACAGGGTTTGGCTGATGATATTGATTCGATTTTATATGATTACAAAAATCCTGACAGGATATTTGCTCCGGAAAATTTCAGAGTCGAAGATGGATTCAGAATTAGCGAAGATTCTAAATTAATGGATTCTTATTCCGCCAGTGAAAGTCTTTGGGCTTTTTATTTTATGCTTGATTTCCCTTTCAAAGCTTTCAATCAGGATTTGAGGTTTATCGGGGGTGTCAGATTTGAAAACAGCCATCAGACGCTAAACAGTTATATGATTAACGATGAGAAGGTCGAAGTCAATAATATTAATAAAGATTTTCTTCCTTCATTAAATTTAATCTGGAAGGCTAATGAATTAACTAATCTTAGACTATCTTACTCCAAGACTCTAACAAGACCCACATTCAGGGAATATGCTCCATTTGCATTTTTTGACTTTCTTACTCAATTTTTAGTCAGAGGAAATCCAAGCCTTGTACGTTCATTGATTGAAAATTTTGATTTAAGATATGAGTTATTTCCTCAGGCTGGCGAAGTTTTTTCAGTTGGAGTATTTTATAAAACTTTCGAAAACGCAATCGAAGAAACTATATTCCCACAGCAAAGCGAAATTTCCAGAACTTATGATAACGCAAAAGGCATTGCCAGAAACTACGGACTTGAATTCGAACTAAGAAAAAATCTTGGAACTATTTTAAGTTTCCTGAGTGATTTTACAATTAACTTAAACCTTGCACTTATTAAGTCCGAAATTACGGTTTTGCAGGGTGGCAAAGGAACTGAAGATACACGTTCAATGTGGGGTCAATCACCATATACTTTCAATTTAGGCTTATTCTACTATAATCCGGATTGGAAGACATCATTGAATATAGGATATAATATATATGGTAAAAGAATTATTCAGGTTGCTCAGCAAGGTATTTATACATTTAAAGATCCTCACATTTATGAACTACCAAGGAATATGTTGGACTTTTCTGTAATTCAACCTCTTTTTTCCAATATGGAGTTAAAGCTTTCCATTAAAAATCTACTGAACGAAAAAACCATTTATCAACAAGGTGGAAAAACAGTTGATTTTAATGATTATGGAACAGATATTTCTTTCGGTATAAGCTACAAAATCCAATAGGTATCTTAGATTTTCAATTTTTATTTAATGATTAAGGTGGTAATAATTTACCACCTTAATATATTTTTAAACGGATTTAAACAAGTAAAAAACAAGAAATTCACAATATATAAATCATAAATTAACAGTTACTTAACCACTGTTCAATAAATTGCTATTCCTTTTGATACAAAATCATTTTTTTTAATAACGGAGTATTTTTATGAAAAAAAATCTAATTACAATTCTATTAATTCTACTAATTATGCCATTCTTCCTTCAGGCTCAGACACCAACAAGTGTCAAATTGACAAGACCGAACGGAGGTGAAAAATTCAGAGCTGGAATATCTGAAGATTTAACATGGGATACTGTTGGTACTTATCGAGCTAAATGGACATTCCAGTTTGCAACTTCTCCAAGCGGTCCTTGGACAAATTTAGGTGGGGCAACCAATATTCTCGATAGTGCAGCAAGAAGAGGACGATTTGCTGGTGGTTTCAGGGTGCCAGCTGTAAAGACAACAACAGGATATGTAAGAATAATTTTAGTCAATCCCGATGGAACATTGAACGAATCAGTATCTGATATAAATGATGCACCTTTCGAAATTGAGCAGCCAGAGGCAACACGCTCGGATTCTGTTCTGAAAGACCCAATCAATAAGAGAGTAAAGCTAACAAGTAAAAAGATTTATAGCTTAGACGGTTATGTTTATGTTGACGATGGCGGTATTCTCGAAATCGAACCCGGAACTATAATTATTGGCGATACTGTTGGACAGAATTCAGCTATTTGCGTTAACAGGGGTGGTAAAATATTAGCTCAGGGAACTGCAAAGAATCCAATTGTTATGACAAGTTCTGCCCCTCCGGGACAAAGAAGAGGTGGAGACTGGGGAGGTTTGCTTATTTGTGGTAAAGCCGCTACTAATCATCCCGGAGGCGAAGCAGCTCTCGAGGGGGGTATTGCTGACGGAAGCACAGTAAGAGTACGAGGATGGTTCGGTGGTAAAGATACTCCCGATGATAATGATAATAGTGGTATTGTTGAGTATGTTAGAATTGAGTTTGCTGGAATAGCAGCTGCACCTAACTCAGAGCTTAATTCATTAACAATGGGTGCTGTTGGTCGTGGCACAAGAATTAATAATGTTTGCGTCGCTTTTGGAAATGATGATGCTTATGAATGGTTTGGCGGAACTGTAGATTCAAAATATTTAGTTTCTATTGGAACTCTTGACGATGACTGGGATTGTGATAACGGTTTTAGCGGTAGAATCCAATTTGCAGTTGCTCAAAGATATAAAGAAAGAGCCGACGTTTCAACAAGCCAGGCATACGAAATTGATAATGACGCAAGCGGTTCTTATAATAAACCTTATACAACAGTACTTTTCTCTAATATGACAGCGATTGGACCTCTGGCAGACACAAGTTGGACTGCAACAGCAACTGGTTCAGGAGAAAAGAATTACAGCAGAAACTTCGGTGCAGGTGCTCAATTAAGAAGAAACTCAAGAGCTTCTATCGTAAATTCTCTTTTCCTTGGATGGCCAAGAGGTATTGAATTGCTTAGCACTGGAACTCAGGCAGCTGCTAATAGTGATTCTATATTTATTAGAAATAATTATTTGTATGGTATTAAAGGTCAGGTTCTAAGACTTGATGGAACCACACCTCCAATTACTCCAGATTGGATACTCAACCCAGCTTTTAATAATTTTGTTGACGTGGAAAGACCACAAAAAGCTCTATTAACTAACCCCTTTATCATTGGTAACGATTTTAATCCAGTTCCTATGACAAGTGCACCATATCTTAATAAAGCTTCATTCACCGGTAATGGCATTGTGAAAATTGATGATCCATATTTTACAAAAGTTAACTACGTCGGTGCCTTTGAACCTGACATTGCAAAAAGATGGGATTTACCATGGTGCGAATACGATCCAATTAACAAAGCATATTTACCGACTTCAGTAAATGATGAAGAACAAACTGAGGAGCCTTCAATTAAAATATCTCCAAATCCTGTTTCTTCAGTTGCTTCTGTTTTATATAATATTACAAGAGATGACAACATTCAAATCAGAATAATCAATCCGGCTGGTGCTTTGGTTAGCACAATAGCTTCAAGCAGATATCAGACAGAAGGTTATTATGAGTTTGCAATTGATGTGAACCAGATTCCTAACGGTGTTTATTTCGTTCAGATAATTACCTCTAATGGTATTATCACCGAAAAATTCACAGTTGTAAAATAATAAATCAAACAAGTTTATAATCAATATTCAGGGGTTGTTTTGACAAAAAGCAACCCCTGATAATTTTATGTTATCATACTCGTTACTATAATTTTCGAGGTAAAACTATGAATATATTAATACTATGCACCGGAAATTCCTGCAGAAGTCAGATGGCAGAAGCTTTTATGAGAACTTTTGACTCAAGGTTAAATGTATTTTCGGCGGGTACAAAGCCTGCATCAAAAGTAAATCCCTATGCCGTTAAAGTAATGGCAGAAGTTGGTATTGATATTAGTTCTCATTATCCCAAAGACGTTGATGATTTTATTTCAAAATCCTTTGATTATGTCATAACTGTCTGCGATAACGCAAAAGAAACCTGCCCTGTTTTTACCGGAAAAGTAAAAAACCGTATTCATATTGGATTCGAAGACCCTGCAGATGCTGTCGGAACCGATGATGAGATAATCTCTGTGTTCCGAAAAGTCCGTGATCAGATAAGAAATGATTTTCTTGAATTCTATAATCAAAACATTAAGGATAATTTATGAGTAATATTGATTTAAAGAACATTGTCAAGGAAAAATATTCTGAAATTGCATCTCTCCCAATTATTTCTTCATCTTCTTGTTGCGGTTCGGATATAACTATTGATATAGCTACAATGAAAGATGACTATACTAATGTTGAAGGATATTTTAATGAAGCTGATTTAGGTCTTGGTTGCGGCATTCCCACTGAATATGCTGCTATCAAGGAAGGAGATATTGTTTTGGACTTGGGATCGGGTGCAGGTAATGATGTTTTCATTGCAAGAAGAATGGCAGGAGTAAAAGGCAAGGTGGTTGGCTTGGATATGACCGAAAAGATGATAGAAAAGGCAAATGATAATAAAACAAAATTGGGTTATGAAAATGTTGAATTTGTTCTTGGCGATATAGAGCAAATGCCTTTTGATGATAACATGTTCGACCTTGTTATTAGCAATTGTGTTCTTAATTTGGTGCCTGACAAAGAAAAAGCTTTTTCAGAGATATTTCGTGTTCTAAAACCCGGAGGTCATTTTTGTATCTCAGACATAGTGATCGAAGGAGTTCTTCCTGAAAAATTATATGAGGTGGCAACCCTTTATGTTGGATGTGTTTCGGGTGCATTAAATCAGGATACCTATCTTGATATAGTAAAGAACTCGGGCTTTAGCAAAGTTCAGATTAGAAAAGAAAAGCAAATTAATATCCCGGATACTGTATATCTAAAATATCTTGAGCAATCCGAATATGATCATTTTAAACAGCAAAATATAAGAATAAAAAGTATAACCTTGACCGCTCAGAAATAGATTCTTAACTTCACAGAACCCCAGAATGTATTTTTTGCATCTTTGAATTCTGATGTTCTTATTGAATTGCTATAAATCAGCTCAATATCATAAAAATTTATTTTAAGCCCGTATTCCCCATTGAAATAAAACCTATTAATATTGTCTGCCGGGATTGTATGTATGCTATTCTTATTGAAAATACCACCTTGCAATAAAGAGTTATAAATAACAAACCTTACAAAAGAATCAAAATAAACATAGTATGCAATAGTTGTTTTCTTGTTACTTCCGAGCTTCAAATCATAAAATCTTCCAATTTTAAAATTAGCCCCTAAACCAAATTCATTTATTAACGTGCCAGCATTAAAATCAAAAAGAACAGAAGTATTAATAAATTCTGGCAAAAAATCATAAAAGATTGCGTTTTCGAACCTATTATAAAAGTTAAAAACTATATCGGATGCAAGCTGATTATCCCACCCTTTAGGAATTGGAGATTTGAACCATTGACGATGGAGAAATGTCTGTAATTCCTCTCCCAGAGCATATTTTCCTATAAAACCTATGGAAAGATGGCTTAAGAGTTTTTGCCTTAACAAAAAATTACTAGATGATTTGGATAGTGAAATATAAAACAGTCCGGCATAAGGTCTGTCGTTTTTTAGGATTGTATCAGAAGTTATATCAGCTGGAGTAAATAATCTGTGAGTCAAAGCTATTGAATAATTCTCTTCATTTTTATCAAGAGAAAAAAGGAAGTCATTAAGGAAAAATTCAGGCGTTTTTGATTTAGGAAAAGTTAGAGTAATTTCGGTTCCGTATGTGTAATATCTGTCATAATTCTTACCTATCGAAAAAGCATCATTGTCAATATTTACTTGTAAAGAGTAGTTATCATCAATACAAAAAGCAAAATTAGTTGAAAAAACAAAAATAATTAATATAATAAATAGCTTATTACTCATTTTTATTTCAAAAATTAGAAAATTTTCAAAAAATTGATTACAAAATATAAAGAATATAAGTAAAAAGGTATTTTTTTAATAAATTTGTTTTTTTCTGAACTGAGAATAAACAATGAATAGCTTTTTTACAATTAATCCAACAACCGGTGAGAAAATCAAAGAATACAAAGAATTTAGTTTATCTTACCTCGATGAATTAATATTTCTTGCAGATAAAACATTCCATTCATGGCGTGATACAACATTTGCTCACAGAGGCGAATTGATGAGAAAAGCCGGGTCAATATTAATTGAGCGAAAAGAAGAACTTGCCCGATTGATGGCGATTGAAATGGGAAAACCAATAATTCAGGGAATAGCCGAAGCAGAGAAATGTGCATGGGTTTGTGATTACTATGCGGATAATGCTGAAAATTTTTTAGCGGATGAAAATATCCCAACCCAGATGAGAAAGAGTTATGCCGCTTTTATTCCATTGGGTGTTGTTTTTGCTATTATGCCGTGGAACTTTCCTTTCTGGCAGGTTTTCAGATTTGCTGCCCCGGCTTTAATGGCCGGGAATACTGCTATATTGAAGCACGCAAGAAACACAATGGGCTGCGCACTGGAAATTGAACGAATTTTCAGAAAAGCTGGATTCCCCGACGGTGCCTTTACTACTCTGGTTATAGGTTCAGATTCTGTTCCTAAGATCATCAGTCATCCGCTTGTTAAAGCAGTAACATTAACGGGAAGCACTCCGGTAGGTAGTAAAGTTGCAGAGAAAGCTGGAAGTAAAGTAAAGAAATGCGTTCTTGAGCTTGGAGGAAGCGACCCTTATGTTATTCTTGCTGATGCTAATCTTGAACAAGCAGTAGAAACTTGCGTTATAGCCAGATTGATTAACAGTGGCCAAAGTTGTATAGCTGCAAAAAGATTCATTGTTGTCAGGGAGATTTACAACGAATTCGTTCAACTCTTTACCGAAGGGATGAAATCAGTCAGGATGGGCGATCCGCTGGACAAAGAAAATTTGGTTGGACCACAGGCAAGAAAGGACTTGCAGGAAACATTACATCAACAGGTGATTCAGAGCAAGGAAAAAGGTGCTAAATTAGTTCTTGGAGGCGAAATTCCAGACGGGAAAGGATTTTTCTATCCACCAACCGTGCTTTCAGATGTCTATAAAGGCATGGCAGCTTACGATGAAGAAACATTTGGACCAGTAGCCGCTATAATACCAGCGGCAAATGAAAAGCAAGCAATAGAAATTGCCAATGATAATATCTATGGACTCGGTGCTGCAATATTCACCGAAGATTTAGAAAAAGGCGAATGGATTGCCCGAAACAAACTGGATGCAGGATGCTGCTTTGTAAATGATTACGTAAAATCTGACCCAAGGTTGCCTTTCGGAGGTATAAAACAATCTGGATATGGGCGTGAACTTTCGGTCTATGGCATTAAAGAATTCGTCAACATAAAAACTGTTGCTGTAAGATAAAAAAAATATAACACAGTTTTATATTATTCCATCGAATATAAATTTGTGTAACCTAAGGACCATGTTTTCCGAAACAGAATCAGAAAGAATAAGATGAAAAGAATTGGAATTATTATCATAATCAATCTGAAAGATCAACTCATCTTTGAACAAATCTTTCTGCTTCAAAACATATTGCAGAATTTCGGGATAAGCATTTATGATTGTAATAAGACTTAAATTACCTTTGAAAACTTTTTCGTTTGAATTGTGGTTGTGATTTATTTTTTTTCCTGCTTTGTTTTCGTATAGAAAAGCGGTGGAATCGGGGAATTTATAAAAGATTTTAATTTGATTGTCATTAATATAATTACTGATTTTGTGATTATTGGAATTTCCATCATTAAGATATTTTAAGAAAGTGAGTTTCTTGGTTAAAAGAATCACTGAAATTCTCTTAGATGATTTTTCTGAGGAAATGACAGATGTTCCACCGGTTGGATAATTAGCTGATTTATAGGTTATCGAGATATTTGCAGATTCAGCTAAGTCAAGCATATCGGGATAGATAAGCTTGAGCCCGTTATCTGATAAAATCCTTGCTTCATCGAAACTTAATGATGAAATAAGTTTTGTGTTGTTTACAATTTTTGGGTCAGCGGTTCTAATTCCTTTAACGTCTGTCCATAAAATCAATTCCTTTGCATTTAAAATTTTAGCAAGAAGAACAGCAGTTAGATTGGAGCTTTCGATGCCCATAGTTGTTGTTTCACCATTTTTATTTGCTCCAACAAATCCCTGAGTAAGAAAAAAACCTTTGTTTCTTGATTCAGGGGGTATAAGAATATCAACATTCTTCTCTGTTTCAGCTAAATCAGGAACTGCTTTCCCGAAATTTGAATTAGTTGTAATTAATTTTCTTGAATCAATGCAATTAACTTTGTAACCAAGTTCAAGAAGAAAACAATTGGTAGTATGCAAGGCTAAAAGTTCACCATAACTAAGAATTATGTCAGTAATTCTGGGAGATAATTCCTGAGTTATAGAAACACTGGAAATATATTTCTTCAACTCGTCTAGAGAGGAATTATATAGGTCTTCGAGTTCTTTAATGAATTTTTTTTCTTTAATGATGCTGTCTCTAATAGCTCTATGCTCATCCATTAACTTGTTGAGAATATCAAATGCTTTTGTCTGAATACCACTTTCTGCAAGAACTGCTGATTCTTTCAGCATACTTGTTGATTTGGAAAATGCAGACACAATAATAGTAACCGGCTTATTTTTATAAGCAGACAGAACATCAGCCATCTTAAAAAAACCCTGTTTATTTTTTAAAACAGAGCCACCAAATTTCATTACAATCATTTTTACCTCAAAATTTTTTACAAAATTAATGAATTTTTTCTAATTTTGGTTAGCTTAAATTTTCAATATTGCTATAAGTACGTGAAAAAAAATAGAAGTGTGTAAAGTTTTACAGAGTGTGTAAAAAATTACACACTTTTTCTTTTAAAAGTAAAATTTTTTTTACAGTATGTAAAAAAATTGACACATTTAATAGTATAAATTTATGTCCTTTTGATTAGATTTACCATTGAAAATTAACAAATTAAGAGAATATTAACAGAAAAATGAGAAAACAGTAAGTTTTTAAAACTTATGTAACATTTTTTCGATTTAAATGTTAAATAAGATGTTAAAAAAATGAAAATAAAAGGAAATTAAGTGTAACTAAATATATTTTTAATTAACTAGTGTTAAACAAATTCAAAAGGAGTGTTATATGAAACATTCGACACAAAATCCGAAACTGATACCGAGACTACTTGCATTAATTGCGGTGGCTCTTATCGGTTGGATGAGCAACGGCACTTTGCTGGCGCAACCCTCAGGATACTGCGTCCCCTGGCCTCCAACAGGCACAGAATCACAGCAGTATTTCTATTGCTACTCCTACTATAATTACTTCAGCAAGGTAGAAGTAATTCACACACAAACCAATCAGGTTGTATTCTCAAGAACATCGGGCGATGAAGGATGCTATATCAATACCGGTGAAGTCATGAACCTGAAATTGGGTAATGCTTATAAACTTGTAGCAACTGTCAGTACAAACTATCCTTATTACTATTGGTACACAAGGTTGTTTATTGACTGGAATCAAAATGCAATTTTTGCAAATGCTGGCGGTTTGACAGAATATTATGGTTCTGTTTACACATACCAATATGGCTCATATTCAGCAAATGTAACCTTTAATTTCACTGTTCCTTGCCAGGCAACACCGGGAAGAACAATGTTAAGGTTACTAACCAGTATTTACTATGATCAGGGCGCAAATGCCTGCCGAAATGGATACTGGTACAACTATCCGGGTTATTACGACTATAACTATGACTACGGAGAGAGCGAAGATTATATAGTTAATCTATTGCCAGACCTTGAGGACTTTTTCCCGGGAAGCAACGAAATACTCTATGCTAACGAAAAATATAACGGGGAAACCAGAGCAAGAACTGGCACAACAACACCATTAATTAATTTCAAAAAGCCAAGTGTTAAACTTGGATCAGTTCAGCCATCAGGCTCAATTATGACTTACAGAATTGTTGGACCACTTCCATCAACAGAAGTTGTTTATGAGGCACTTGACCCGGCAACAGGTTCACCAAATGTTAATATCAGCAATCTGCAGACTGTTACATTTACAAGAGCAAGAGGAAGATATGCAGTTGATGATAACGGAACTTTCTTAGCAACAAGTGGTGGTGAATACAGACTTGGTATTGCTGTATCCGGAGCAGGCTGCCCCGGTGAGGCGTACAGTTCATTCACTGTATCGTGGGACAACGATCTTTCGGTCAGGGATATTGTTTCGCCCAAGTCAAATGCTGCTCCAAGATACTTAAAGTATCTGAGAGGTCAGACTATCAAGGTATCAGCCACATTCCAGAATGTTGGTCTTAATGTGGTCAGACAGTTCGAAGGAAGAGTAAGAATCTGGAACCAGAGCGGGGATTTAATTTACGATCAGAGGTATCAATATGATGCCTACAATAATCCAAAAGATATAGCATTGAATCCCGGACAAAAAATTGATGTAGATTTCCCGAATTTCAGAACTAATGAAATTGGTATATACAGGATGCAGGTGGATTGCGACCTTCAGGATGCAATTGATCAGGAAGATTATAACGACCATCTGCCAAGACCAGACGACAATCCTTACTACTTCGAAATTGCATACGAAATTCAATTGGCTTCAAATGCAATACTAAAGCCAAAACAGGGTGAAGTAATACTCGGGAACAGACCAATTATACCAATAGGTGAATTCAAGAACCTTGGCGTTGGTGATGCTTCTGACGTTCCTGCTAAGCTTAATGTTTATAAATTACCTGTTACAAGTACATCCCAACCAGTTTATACAAGCAACATAATTGTTCAGGATATTCCAGCAGGAAAATACAATACAAAAGTTGAGTATTTCGAACCGATGGAAATCAAAGAAACTGGCGATTATATGGCTTGCCTGATTATAAATCACATAGAGGATGTTGTAAGAAGTGATGACACGCTCTGTATTTATTTCTCGGTTGAAGGAGGTCTGGTGGGTACCTACACAATCGGAACAACAAATTCAGGAAGTTCAAGAAACTTTCCGACGATTGATTCTGCAATGAATGCACTCTATTATCGCGGTTTGGCTGGTCCAGTTGTTTTCGAATTTACAGATGCAAACTACACAGTTAAGTCACAAAGACCTGATCAGCCTGCGTGGGACTTCACAACTTATATCATAAACAGTGGTTATATAAATGACACAAAAACTCATAATACTATCACCTTCAAGCCCTCGATTCAAAGATCACTAACCAAAGGTGGTGTTACCATAACTCTACAATCGGCTAATGGTAAAGGTATTCAGTTCGGACAGTCATTAAATCCATCAAATCCATACTCATTATTTAATCAATATCAGAGCTATGGTCAATTTGCAAAGAAATATGCAAATTCGATGGGTTATATCACTTTTGATGGTGGAAGTCAGAAGGCTATCAAGTTCAGATTGCAAAGCTATTCATCAGTTCATGGTGCAGCAATTTATCTTGGTAGGGGATCAACAAACATCACTATTAAGAATTGTGTTATCGAGAACGCAACACCTTCAATCAAGTGCAATACCTGGTTACCAATGTCATTATATAATCAGGTAAGTGGTTTCAGAACACAAGCCGACACACTTCAATCTGGTTCACAGCGATTCAGCTACTCGGCTGGTGTGGTTAACAGAAACAGTTTGTTCGGCGATGAGTTCAACGAAAGAGAAAGAGAAACAGCTCAGCTTATCAGAGTTGATACTATACCAAACGTGAATAACGTAATCAGCGGAAACGAAATCTATGGATTTGGTTACGGTGTTCTTTCATTAGGTCTTGGACCACTATGGATGGAAAATGACGCTGTTTACAGAAGATGGTACAACAAGAACAATGAAATCAGCAATAACAGAATCTATGATATCTGCAGAGCTGGTATCTATCTTGGTTACGAAGAAAACACAATCGTATCCGGCAACAGAATTCACACTGTAACTGGTACTGCTGATGCAGCCGGAATTATTGTTGGCGGAGATGCTACCGGTAATTACAAGGGCTACAATAACGTTGGTATTAAATTAAATGCTAACGAAATCAGTAATGTTTCAGCTTCATCAATGGCAACTGGTATAAGAATCAGACAGGACAGGAACGTATTTCCGAAACCAGCCGGCGGTCAAGCTTTCTTCCCGGATATCGAGGAAGGTTTCATTATCACAAATAACGCAATCTGGGGTATAAGTGTTACAAATACAACTGCCAGCAGAGCAGGTATCCATCTGTTTACACAAAGACAGCCAAATGCAAACTGGATTACCCAGCTTGTAACACCATTCTATGCTGATTATTATTCAAGAAATGATAAAATTATCAACAACACTGTTATCATGGGTGGTGATGGTGGTTTGATGAATACCGGCGCAGTTGTTGGTATTGGTCTCCAGCAGGTAAAAGGCGCCCAGTTCTATAACAACGCTGTTGCATTGCTTGACAACGATGTCGATCAGACAAGTCCTGCTTATGCAGCTCTCTTCCTGCAGGGTCAATTACCAAAAGATGGTAGTTTAATGTCAGACAGAAACGTCTTCTGGGCAACCCAAAATTCAGGTGGCGGAGTCGCAAGATTTATCGAATTAGATAAAGATGGTGCTATCGTTGACTTAGGAGCAAAAGATGATTTACTCACTTTATCTCAGTGGAGAAATTGGACAAAGCAAGATATTAATTCAGTATTTGGTAACTTTACTCAGGATCTAACCTATATTGGTACAGAGCCCAACCAAAGATTAAGAATTAATATGGTACCACAAGCTCCTCTCGGCTCATTGCTAAATAATCGTGGAAACAGAATATCACTGGTAACTCACGATATAGACGGCAACGTCCGTGGTGGCGCTGGTCAGAGATATGATATTGGTGCAAGTGAATTTGACGGCAGAATGTATATTCTTGACGTTGAACTTCTCGGTATAACAGAACCAAGTGCTTATAAAGCAAATACAGGTATTTTCTCCGATGCAGAGTACATAATGACAACTGCACCGGTTGAAGTTAAAGCCCAGATAAGAAACAATGGTAACCTACTGCAATCTGGTGTTAAGGTTACTGTTAGAGCTTACAGAGAATTACCAATGGGTGGTTATTCAACAACACCGGCATTCCCGCCAGTTGAAGTTGAAACCGAAATTCCATCAATGGAATCAATCGAAGTTGCTTTCGGTTTAGCTAATGGAATCGGAACCGACTTCATTCCGCAAACTTATGCAGATTTGACTGGTTCAGTACCACCATACGTTGTTCCTGCTCAGTTCAGGTCAATGACAGCTAATGTTACACCTAAGTACAGACTTGAAGTATCATTGCAATCCGATGAATACAATGCTAATAACATTGTAACAAAAGTTGTAAGATTCTACATCCAGAAATCTACAATGAGATTGATTCTCTCAGCAGAAAATAGTATGATTAACATTGATGCAAGTTCGTCTCAGGATGTCAAAGCCGGTAGATTGAACGCAGACACTGTTATCAGAATATTTAACAATCTTGGTTGGTTTATTAATCCAGTTGACGGTAAATACGACTATGACGTGTTCGATCGTATGGGTTGGGAACCAAAAGCAGTAAATTATCCAATTTACAGAACAATGGTATGGTCTGATGGAAATGACAAACCATTGACAAGATACGAGAGAATTGATATCAGAAGATTCCTTGATGAAGGCAATCAAATTGAGAAGAAGAATCTATTGATTTCCAGCCAGGAAATGGTTAGACAGCACAGCCAGAACAATGCTAATAAGGATTTAGACTTTGTCAACAATGTCCTTAGAGCAAGCACTGTACCACCCGAAAATCCATTAGGTGTTAATGGTAATAACCATAACAATGCTATTGCAGGTTGGACAATTGCCAGAGACCTTGTTATACCAATTAAGGCAACCGGTTTCACTGGTGATGCTCCACCATACTCAGGATTGATGGCTGTTTACAGTCAAGGTGAAGGTCTTCCTCTACCAGCTGGTTACTACGTTAACCATAGTGCAGCTCCAAAAGACAGTGTTGCCGGCGTTGCAACTACAACATTGACAAAGAATGTTGTCTTAATGGGTTCCGATTGGAGACATTGGGGTAATGCAACACTTCTCTTCAGAGGTTTGATTGACTTTGTTGAGAAGAATGGCGGAACAATTATTCCTGTTGAATTGCTTAGCTTTGATGCTCAACCTGCCGGTAACAGAGTGAATATTAACTGGACAACAGCCAGTGAATACAACACCGACAGATTCGAAGTTGAAAGAGCCATAGCAAATGAAGCTGGTAAATCACAATTCAGAAAGATTGCAGAAGAAAAAGCTGCTGGAACAAGCAATGTTGTAAGAAATTACGGTCCCGTTGTTGACAGAGATGTTCAGTTAGGTAATACTTATGTTTACAGACTGAAGATGCTTGATATTGATGGTAAATATTCTTACAGCAATGAAGTTGAAGTCAGAATGGATGACGCTGGAGCAAACTGGCTAAGCAGTGCTTCACCAAATCCATCGAACTTCGAGGCTAAATTCTTCTACACTTTAGCTGAAGGTGCCAATATTGATATTACTCTTTATGACATTAATGGTAAAGCCGTTATGAACCTCTACAATGGTTATGCAAACGCAGGAACTCACGAAGTGAAGTTCAACACTGCATCACTTGCAAACGGCGCTTACAATTATGTCCTGAAGATCGGTAATCAAACTTACAGCAATCAAATTCAGATTGTTAAATAAGATTTGATTAATCTAAACTAAAGGGGCTGTTCCAAAAGAACAGCCCTTTTTTTATTGAAAAAGTGAAAAATAGATTATTTCTAAAAACAGAATTTGTCTTTTTGAATAGTTCTCTGATGATTATAAAAATTATTCCTGAACTAGAAGATTTAGAAACTCTTTAGATTTTTTGAATTCATTTTCGAGATCGAAAGTGAATTTTTCGACATCTAACTCTGCCAATCCGGGATTTTTTTCACAAAGAACTTTCCACGAAATATCGTCACTGATTTTAATTTGTTCAAGACCTTCGTTGATCTCAGCACCCCACATTTCACAAAGTAAATCAGCTACCCGAATAATAGATACAAGCTCCTGAGATTGGTCTAAGTGTTCAATTTTAGAATGATGGGAAACAATATAAGACATTTCGGCAGGCAGTTTCCATAGATGGAAGATTTTCTCTCCAACTTCTAAATGGTCAACACCAAAAATTTTTACTTCTGCATCAACGTCAAGGTAGTTTTCTTCGGTGATTAAACGGAGAACATCCAGATAAAGATTTGTATTATATTGAACCATTGCCAATTTTCCAATATCATGAAGCAAACCACCAATGAATTCATATTCTTTGTATTGTTTTTTTAGTTTTGTCGCCAGAACCTTAGCAATCACTCCGGTGCACGAGGAATGCCACCAGAATTTTTCCATAAAATCCATAGCTTGTTTCTGAGTGTTCATCAAAAATCTGGAAAAAATTGAAACTCCAATGACAATATTTGTCAATCTGTTCAACCCAAGAGTTAAAATAGCCTGATGGATGCTGCTTATCTGAGTTCTTATAGCATAAATAGGTGAATTAGCAACTCTTAACAATTTCATAGTCAATGATGGGTCGGTTTCGATAACCTGTGATATATCACGAATATCAACATCATCATTTTCAAGCAACATTAAAACCTTTGCTGCCACCGGAGGAAGTGTAGCAAATTCCTGAATTTCCATTATTTCACTAATAACCGACATAACAACAAGATAAAAGATAATAATACTTAACTATAATATATTATCGGTTATTTATTTTAAACTTGAAGTAATTTATCTGACAGAATGAATTTTTATGGATTCAACAGTAGAGAGAGGAACAAAGAATTTCCCGAGATTTTCTTCGTCATATTCCCTGTTGCCATGAAAATCAGAGCCACCCGTTTCGAGCAGCCAATATTGAGATGCAATAGATTGATAATATCTCTGGGTTTGTATATCGTGAGTAGGATGGATAATTTCGATTCCATCTAAGCCTGATTTAATTAACTTATACAAAGTATCGGGTTGTATCATCCTTGCTGGGTGAGCCAGAACAGCCAATCCGCCAGACTGGTTAATTAATTTAATTCCACGTTCTATCGAAAAATTTGCCTTTGAAACATAAGCAGGTTTGTCGTCACCAAGATAAAGCACAAATGCTTCTTTGAGGGTGGTCGTATAACCCAGTTCAGTCATAGCCATTGCTATATGAGGACGAGTAATTGGGGCTTCACCGGCTTTTTCAAGGACCAAAGAAAAATTAACAGGTCTTTGCAGGTTTTTTAATTTTTGAAGAATTTGTTCAGCTCTTTTATATCTTCCGTTTCGAAATTCCTGAAGATGTGTTCGTAGAATTTTATTATCGGGATCAATATTATAACCTAACAAATGGATTTCTTTGCCGTTTTCAATACAGCTAAGTTCAATACCCGGAATTAATTGAACATTATATCTGTCAAGATATTTTTCTGCTTGAAAGTATCCATCAACCGAATCGTGGTCAGTAATACTAATAGCTGATATACCAACATCTGTAACTTTTTTCAGAAGTTGTTCAGGAGTGAAAACCCCATCAGAATATGTAGTATGGAGATGTAAATCTGCATAGCCATCCATTTTTTTTCCGTTATTTTTTTATTCTTTTATATTGACGGGGATTATGAAAAAAAAGTGAATAATATTTTTAGATTTATCTCAAACTAAAAATCAAAATTGGATAATTTTATTTTTTAAAGCTTATAATTTATTATAACTTGTATTGATAATATATCCTGGTGTATTAAAATCCAATAAAACAAAATGAAAAAAATCAGTAAAAATTGATTATTTTTGTAGTTGTAAATTATTCAATATAAATAAATTTCCTTATAAAAATGGCAAAAAGTTTAAGTATTTTGTTCGTAACAAGTGAAGTATTCCCTTTTATAAGAGTTGGAGAACTTGGCGATATTTCCCATTCCTATACTCTTGCAATGCGTGAATATGGTAATGATGTAAGAGTAATGTTCCCGAAATATGGTGTCATTTCCGAGCGAAAAAACAGAATACATGAAATTAATAGATTGAGGGATATGCCAATTCCTGTTGGCGAGAAAGTTGAACTTGCAACCGTAAAATCGAGTTCTATTAATAACCCAAGAGCTAAAGTTCAGGCATATATCACATGTAACTATTGTTACTACGACCAAAAGAAAGCTGTTTATGATGACCCTAAAACAGGTAGCCCACTCAGTGATAACGATGAACGTTTTATATTCTTTAGTAGAAGCGTGATAGAAACCTGCCTTATTTTAGGTTGGTTCCCTGATATAATACATTGTAATGACTGGCAAACGAGTTTAATTCCGGCTTTTGCTAAAATCCTGTTTCCCAATAAATTCAAAAAGACTAAATTTTTATTGAGCATTAATGATTTTCAAGAGCAGGGAATATTTCCGGAAAACACATTCGATAAAACATTATTTCCCGCAGATTCCAAGAGCAAATTTATCCACAAGAATAAATTTAATTTTCTGAAAGGCGGAATTGAATATTCTGATTTTATTACTACTCATAGCCCTGCATACCTGCAGGAAATAATGCAGAGTTCAACATATAGTAATGGACTGAATAAAATACTTATCGAAAAAGATGGGAAGATTCTTGGATTAAAAATTGGTATTGATCAATGGGTTTGGAAGCCAAATCATGATAACGAAATAAAACAAAAATTTGAAACTGATTTTTTCAGTTACAAGGTTACCAATAAAAAAGAATTATTAAGAATTTTTGGGCTTGAGTATGGAGATGAACCACTTATCGGAATGATTTCCAATCTGAAAGACAGCAGTGGAATATCAGTTTTTCTGGAAGCAGTGCCAGCCATATTCGCTGAGGATGTCAAGATTGTTATGATAGTAGATGGGGAAAATGAATACAAAAATCAACTGAAAAAAGTCGCTAAAGATTTTCCAACAAAATTTTCTTTGAAATTTGGTCTGGAAAATTCCTTACTTCATCAGATTTTTGCTGGTTCTGACATTTTCCTTATTCCCTCTAAATATGAATCAAACGGATGGAAAGCACTAACATCACTTTCTTATGGAACTGTTCCGGTTGCCAGAGCAACTGGTGCAAATCTTGAGTTTATTAAAGATTACAAGTCCGGTAATGATGGTGGAAATGGTTTTCTTTTTAATGATTTCAAAGCTGATAGTCTTATTAAAACCTTAGGATTAGCATTACAAAAATATAAAATCAGAACTGAATGGGAAGATTTGGCACTCAGAATAATGGAAACTGATACTTCTTGGAGTCCAACTTTGAAAAAATATGATGAAATTTATAGAACAATACTAAAAGATTGATAAATCTAAACCGTTTTACTGACTACATAAGTATGATAAATAATTATTTGAATGTTAAAAAGAATTAAAATTTCAGGTTTTCTCTGCGTTTTATCATTTTCACTATTTTTGTTATTTTCCTGCAACGAGAAACCAACTGATTTAGGCTTCTCTTTACTTTACGACACAATAACAATTGTTGGCACATCAAATTCTGAATACCAGTATATTACTGGTGCAGAATCATTTTTGAACCGTGAATCACTTTTTAATATCGGAGCAATGTTTATCGGGAAGTCTGATAGTATTAAAGCTATAAGCTTTTTGAGATTTTCGAGACTGCCTGATTCATTGAAAAGCTTTAAGATTGATTCCGTTTCATTGACACTTTTCCCTCTTCGATATGCTTATGGAGATACAAATAACGGCGTCTTTTCTTTTAGGATTCAGCCCATTGTAAAATATTGGTCAAACAAAACAAATTGGGATTCTATCTATGATGCAAGTGGAAATACTGATTTCTTTGATGCTAAAGTATTAGGCAATTTCAATCAGAGATTAAAACTTCAGGACACAATGCCCGAAATTAAAATGCTTCTGGATGTTTCATTGGTAGATGATTGGCTTAAATTCCAACCTGATACTGTTGATCCATGGGGTTTGGCTTTAATCCCCGAAGAAAATTCGAGTATAATAAATTTATTTTCGAGCCAGATGGTAACCGAGACAAGGCTCAGACCGATTCTAAGAATTTATTTCGTAAATAAAGAAGGAAAACCTGATTCAGTAACTTCACGTTCAAATATTGAATCATCATATATTGATAGTGATAAACCCGATCCATACTCCTTAACTTTTCAGGGTGGAATCATTTATCGTCCCAAATTAAAATTCGATTTTACCAAAATTCCCAAAAACTCATCTGTTCACAAAGCTGAGTTGGAAATATGGCTCAATCGGAGTAAATCAAGATTTGGCAATGCTTATGTTGATTCAATTTTATTTGCCGCAGATTACAGGGACAGACGAATTGACTCAGTTCCATATCGTTCTATTTTTGGATTCAGATTCCAGAACTCAAATAAATATTTATTCCCTGCATTAGCTCAATTGATAGAATCATGGGTTCGTGGAAACGGCACTGGTGAAATTGTGCTTTCGCTCGACGGCTTGAATTCATATCGAAAGCTTGATAGATATACTTTTTACAATATAAACGACCAAGACACAAACCTTGTTCCGAAACTCAGGATAATTTATTCAATAAGACCTCAATTGAAGAAATAAAAAATGAAAATGTTAATATATATATTGGTATTTGGAGCCAGCCTGTTAAATAATGCTTACTCTCAGGGAGGATCGAATTATTCAATATTCGGCATCGGCGACCAGATAAAATCAATTGGTGCATCTTATGACGGAATAGCCGGGACCTCGATTGCCATACCATCTGACTATTCAATAAATACCAATAACCCGGCGTTATGGAGCTTTGTTACTCATACAAGGTTGAGTGCTGGCTATAGATTTAATCAAAATTATATCACAAACAACAACTTTTCTCTTTATCAAAATAATGGTAAAATAGATGGAATAAAGATGCTTTTTTCAATTGATACTTCATCAGGTATTACAGTGACATTTGGAGTTGTACCTTATAGCTCAGTAAATTACCTGGTAGCAACACCTGTTTTCAAAAATATTGAGGGATTGGAACTAACCGGTCAGAATTACTACAGCGGCAGTGGAGGACTTTCGCAAGCTTTTCTCGGAACTTCAATCAAATTGACAGATTTTGCATCAATTGGAATAATGGGTTTGGCGGCTTTTGGAAAAATTACCAATTCCATCAGGACAATTTTTTATGATTATTATGGTTATTCCTCCGAAACCTTATTCGAAGACTATTTTTCAGGAATTGGTTATAAAGCCGGAATTTATATAAATCCAATAAAAAATGCCGGAATTGGTGTCTTTTATGAATCAAATCCAGTGCTTGATTATCAGCGAAAAATGACTTATTATTCTCAGCTTGTTACCGATTCATCAAGCAGCTTAAACCTTAGTTCAAAAATTCCATCCCGTTATGGAGTAGGACTATCATATACTCTTGGCAAAGTAATGCTTGGTTTTGACTATATACAGCAGGATTTTTCCGATTTTGATTACAAGGGTGGACCACTGGTAAAATTCAAGAATTATTCCTCAATATCATTAGGACTTAAAAGGTTAGGCAACAAGTCAATTTCGGCAGAATTAGCAGACAGAATCACATATAATCTTGGTTTTGGCTATAATCAATTATATTATAATATTTCCTCAACTGATATCAATGAAATATACGGCTCTTTTGGTTTTGAAATACCAATAGTTGGCACAGCAATATTAAACACTGCAATAACACTTGGAAGTCGTGGAACAAATGATAATGGACTTTTGAAAGAAATGTTCGGGCGTTTAAATGTTGATATCAGCATTGGAGAGATATGGTTCAAACCATATAGAAGGGATTAGAAAAGATGGCAATGATTAATATTTCGGGGCTTGTAACAATTAATTCTCATATTGCAAGAGAAGAGGCTTTATATCCCGAAGCAACAGGAAAATTTACCAGTTTGATAAGCGATTTAACTCTTGCTATGCGTATAATTGCTTGGGAAGTCCGCAGGGCTGGAATCAATGATATTCTCGGTCTGACCGAAAGTACCAATGTTCACGGTGAAAAAGTAAGAAAACTCGATGAATATGCAAATAGTATTATTAACCGTGCAATGGATCATAGCGGTCACTTTTGTGTTATGGCTTCCGAAGAGTCTCAGGGTATGATCAAAATTCCCGACAAATTCAAAAAAGGAAAATATGTTCTTGTCTTCGATCCATTGGATGGCTCAACAAATATTGACGTTAATGCACCAATTGGAACCGTTTTTTCGATATATAGACGATTGGATCCACAATCCGAAGCAGATGGCACTCTTGATGATATTCTTCAAAAAGGCGTTAATCAAGTTGCAGCAGGGTATTTTCTTTTTGGCAGCAGCACAATTTTTGTCTATACTAGCGGAAATGGTTTGAACGTTTTTACTTATGACCCGACCATTGGAGAATTTATTTTAACTTTCGAAAATCTAAAAATTCCAAAAAGTGGGAATTATTATAGTGTAAACGAAGGATATTATTATGGCTGGGACAAAAAAATCCAGAACTATGTAAGTTATCTTAAGTCCTTCGATGACAATAAAAAATCTTATTCTCTCCGATATATAGCAACTGCTGTGGCTGATATTCATAGAACACTACACTATGGAGGTATTTATATGTATCCACCAGATAAAAAAATGCCCAATGGAAAAATCAGACTGGTTTATGAAGCTAATCCGCTTGCAATGATTATTGAACAAGCCGGAGGTAAAGCTATTGACGGTCATAGAAGAATTTTGGACATCAAACCCGAATCCATTCATCAAAGAGTTCCTTTCTATGCCGGAAGTATCGAAGAAGTTGATTTACTTGAAAAATTTCTTAACGAATAGTACTATTTCAATATTCTACAACATAACCGATGCATCTGAACAGTTTATTATTCACGCAAATCGTTAAGACAGGTTTTAGAATAGCAAACCTCGGTTGCGGCATTAATGAGGTTTTATGGTACAAACATCTTCCCTCTAATTGTATAATTGATGGTTATGACATAAATATACCTGCTGAAGGATTCAACTTAAACAATTCAAGATTTAATTTTTTTAAAAAAGACATAACAAAACTTTTTAAGCTGGACAATTTAAAAGAATATTACGATTTAGTCATTGCTGATAATATATATTCAAGCAAAAAAAATACTGATGAATTGACACAATCAATAAAACACATTCTCAAACCTGAAGGCTTCATTCACATTGGAATACCAGATTGTGGAAATTTTACAGATTGTTTCTACCGTTTGGTCCATACCGATGGAGGAGGTCATATAAATGATTTTACGAAAGAAACAATGATCGGGCTAATGAAAAAATTTGGGTTCACTCCTTATAAAATCAGGGAATGGCCAGAAGATTGGAAGTGGCTCGAAAGCGCTCTCGATTTGGAACATTATAACAAAGAATACATTTCAAAAGAAGATTTAACATATATTGCCAATCAATTCCGAAAAGAACTTCTCACCGAAAAAGGATATTTTTATGGTTGGGAATTTCTGTTCGTTAGGGAGAATCATCCTGTTTTAACCTCAAAAATACCTACCAGAAAAGGTTATGGCGATCTTATCTCAAAATAAAATAAAATATATTTAAAATAATATTTTGTTATTATTAAAATATTTATTATATTATAAACCCAAGATGTATGTCAAAAAATTTTGGAGTACTCTATAGATTTATAAATTTTAAACAACCAAGGAGGGAAAAATGTATGAAATTTCAACTGAAAAGAATTTCCCGAACTTTAAAGTGAATTATCAAATAAGGTACAAAGCATATCACTCAGGCAATTTCAAGGAATTAAGGCAGGTTAGGGAAAAGCTCACACCAGAACAAATCAGAGATATCGAAATCGTTAGCAAGGTTTTACCATTCAGGACAAATAATTTTGTTGTTAATCAGCTTATTGATTGGGATAATCCATTAGATGATCCATTTTTTATACTCAATTTTCCACAAAAGGAAATGATCTCCGAAAGGCACTACAATATCGTTTACGATGCTTTAAATTCAAACATTTCTGAGGCAGAGTTTAAGCAAAAAATAAGATCTATTCTTTACGAATTGAACCCGCATCCAGCCGGACAACTTGAAAAAAATATACCGGAAATGGATGGGATAAAGCTCAATGGTCTTCAGCACAAATACAAAGAAACATTGTTAATTTTCCCCCGACAGGGTCAAACCTGCCATGCCTATTGCACTTTTTGTTTCCGCTGGCCTCAATTTGTTGGTGACAATAGCTTAAAAATTGAAACCGATAACATTGATATGGTTGTTCGTTATTTACAAAATCATCCCGAGATAACAAATATCCTTTTCACTGGTGGTGATCCACTTATTATGAAAACAAAGGTTTTAGCAAGTTATATTGATAAAATCCTTGAATTAAAACTTCCAAATTTAACATCAATCAGAATCGGAACAAAGGCTCTGTCTTATTGGCCATTTAGATTTCTTACTGATAGTGATTCTGATGATTTGTTGAGGCTCTTTGAAAAAATCATACGTAGTGGCTACCATCTTTCGATTATGGCTCATTTCAATCACTATATAGAACTCAGGAACGATTATGTTATCAAAGCAATAAAGAGAGTGCAATCAACTGGCGCTATAATCAGGACACAATCCCCGATACTCAACCATATTAATGCCGAGAGTGAGATATGGGAAATAATGCTCAAAGAACAAACAAAATTGAAACTCATTCCTTATTATATGTTCATCCCAAGGGATACCGGAGCTAATGAATATTTCAGGGTGCCTCTTGTCAAAGCGTGGGTGATCTATAAAGATGCAATAAAAAATGTAAGCGGTCTTTCCCGCACTATTCGTGGTCCGGTTATGTCCTCACATTTTGGCAAGATACTTTTTTTAGGAGTCAGTGAAATTTACAACAAATTGGTTTCGGTTTTTACAATGATACAGGGCAGAAATGAAGATTGGGTTAATAAGCCATTCTTTGCTGAATATAACGAAAATGCCGGCTGGATTGATGAAATTAAACCTGCTTTTGGCGAAGAAAAGTTTTTCTTTCAATTAGAGATCTAATTTTTTTTTTTATCTCTTCCAATTGAACAAAAAAGGAGGCTGTCTCAAAAAGACTGCCTCTTTCTATTCATTTATCATCTCATAATATAACTTTTTACCTATAAAAAAAATAAATTAGCCCTTTAATGTTTTATTTATGTAACTTTGGATTGGAATCATTAATTGATAAAAAAACATAAAGTTCTTTGTTTCCAAAATTTAATCATTTTGTTATTTAATATTATTAATTAGATAAAAAAAGTGTTGTTCTTTCGAGACAACACCTTTTTTATAGGACATGGATTTTTTCGAGATTTAATCAAAAATCAGTTAGAAGTATTGCTCTTCTTCGTCATCATTATAAAAATACTCTTCAGATGAAATATCCTCGTATTCGGGCCACAGATCTTCAATCCCTTCGATTAATTCATCGGTATCATCCAATTCATACAAATTATCAATAACTTGCTGAGGGCAACCGGAACGATTGGCATAATCAATTAGTTCCTCTTTGGTTGCTGGCCACGGAGCGTCTTCTAAATACTTTGCTAATTCAGGAGTCCAGAACATAATTTATTCCTCAAATTTTTGTTATCAATATTTTAATTTGGTTCACAACTACTAATTTAGTAATCTTGCTTATAATCGAAAGAATTTAAGTTCTATTTTAGTTATTTTCTCAATTCATTCAACATTCTTAACTGTGCTTTATATAAAAAAGTTAAAAAAACAGTTAAAAAGTTTTGCAAATATAATATAGTATAATTTGAAAAAAAATTAAAAAATAATTTTCAATTGATTTGAGTTACTATCGTAAGTGTATTGTAATTTCTTTAAAGATGAAATATTGGATCCATCATCAGGACCTTTGACCACCGAACCATCATCTGCCGAAAATCTGGAATTATGGCAATAGCAATTCAAAATATTATTGGTATCCGGGACATCTACTTCACAGCCCTGATGAGTGCAAATTAAACTTAGAATCAAAAACTCTGTCTGGCTCTTCCGGATAATGAGAATTGGAAGGTTACCTTCTGTAATTTTTTGAAATTTACCTACCTCATTTAAGACTGGATATTGATTAAGAGGAATAATCAATTCCTTGTTTATCGTTCCTGTTGGTTCCTGATGCTCGCATGAATTAAGCAACTGCGTTAGAGGAACGAAAACCAGACCTGCCCCTAATGCTGAGCTTAAGTTTATTATAAATTTACGTCTGTTTTCAGTATTTTTCATAATTCTTAAGAAATATTGTGATAGCTACCACCATAATTTATGATGGTAGCTGATTTTGATAATTAGTTTGAATTATAAAATAATTTATATGTGATATCAATTTCTTTTCCAACTTTGCTTCCTATGACACCTTTGGTTCCCTGAACATTAAAGTCAGCGAGTTTGATTGAAAACGAACCTTCGACAAAAAGGAAATCTCCGTTGGCTCTTTTCATGGTAAAATCGGATTCTTTTACAAATGTAATTTTTACTTTTGAGGTAATATTTTTGGATATGCCTCTCATAGTAAACACACCAACAGCAGTTGCTTCGGCGGTTGCTCTTCCGAGCGGGGGATCTTTCTGAACAATTTTGACATCCTTCAGATTTTTTAATTCAAATTTTATTTCCGGATACTGGGAAGCATCCAACCAATTTGGTCCGTGAAGATGCTCGTCTCTTGTTTTTATTCCGGTTTCCATAGCGTCAACCTTGAATACCACTGTTCCGGTTGCATTTTCGATATTTGCTAGGTTTAATGTAACTGAACTTGAAATTGCATCTTTGTCCACGTACCCGACTATGTCTTCCAGCGGAGCAGAAGAATTGAAACGCAGTTCATTCGGTCCGACGTTGTGATTCAGATTGAACTTTCTGTCACCTGATAAATTCAGTCCGAAATCGGTTGAAAAAGCTGTATTAAGAGTTGTTATAAACAACACCCCTAATGCTATGAATTTAAGTAATTTAATCATAATTCTCCTTAATAAATATTAAAAAATATTACCTAATAACGAAATAGTTTTATATCTATTAATTTATTAATTAATATTGATTAAATATTTGTACTTTTTTCTTTCTTATTTTTTTGAATTCTTAACATTACAAAACCGAAAATACTTAAAGCTAAAAAGGCTGAGGATAAGGGAATCACACCAAGAAAAATTTTGGGTGAAATTTGATCAGTCGGTGGCAATAATCCCAGCCAGAATCCTTTCTGGATTTCAGTTTTTTCGAATTTTTGTCCAAAAATCGGGTCGTATTCTTCTGTTTTTATCTCTTTTTGTTCCATCGAATAGATTAGCATTCGCCCATAATCATTGCTATCTGATAGCCATAAAACTATAACAGGCATTATTAAAATCAAAGATATTATGCTTAGGTATTTCCAGAACATAAGAAACCTCCATTGTAAATCAAAAATAAAAATGTATTTGTAATGTATATTGGGCTGTTGAGGATTTAACATGGGCTCTGTCGTAAATTCTGTATTCGGGCTTGATATCTAAATATGGCAACAAATAAATGTTTGCCCCAACAACATATTGGTAAGTAGTCCAATTCAAAGTTTCAGAAAGTATTTCTTTGGTATATGCTTTTTCGGCACGAGCAAATAATATAATTGAAGGAATAACCTGATAATCAAGTTCAATCAAGAAATTATCTGTTGTTCGCAGTTCATTTTTATTTGTTGTTGCATATTCTGCCAAAAGGGCTATTTTATCGGTGATACCAGCATTGAAAAAAAAGTTAAACATATTAAAATCACCGCCAGTATAATAAGACCCACCGAAATTCAAATTCAACATACCATCAAAAAATCTGGGGAAGAACTCTAATCTCGCCAATTTGAAAATAATATTCTTTCCAACTAATGGAATATTAGTGTTATCTTTATTCTTTACAATATTTTCGCTCATTGATTGAGACATAAATGCTCCAACGGTTGCAGAAAACCATTTATAGTAATTGTAGCTCATTTCCGCGCCCCATTCTGTATAATCAGGGGGGAGATAGGGATAAGCACCAAATTGTCCGGCTGTTTGACGAATAAGCAAAGTATGGTCGTCGTGGCGTCCGCCTATGCTTGGTTGAATGAATCCAAATCTCAGCATTGGATAATCAAAGTCAGGTTGAATATTAATTCCGGCTGACCATGATTTCTGAGCGCGGTAGAGATTTCCTGTTAGTTCGGCAAGATTGTATTGAGCATTAACTGACATCCACTCAAGCGGATAATAAGCTAAGTAGGGAGTTAGTTGCATCATAAAAATTTTTCTGTCGAATATTTTGAATCTATCGCTTCCTGCCCCCCATTTAAGGCTTTGAAACCTGCTGTCCAATCCAAAGAAAAAAGAGTGCTCTTCAGCTGCTATTTCCTGTAACGATTTGAAAGATGAAACGAAATTTTTCAATCCAATGCTTTCGGGATTTATTAGAGAGGTGTTTTCCTTGGAATAAACCCCAAGTTGATTTCGAAGACCGCCACCGTTAGGAGTAATATGACAATTAAGGCATCTGTTTCCCGAAAGCATTGAATAACTTGGCTTGGACGACAGGTTAGTCAAAGCTATAAAAAAAGATATTATTAATAAAATAATATTATTCATAAACCAGATTTATTTTGAAAAAACATAATCTTTGCTTGATTTAACGGATGAATGACAGGTGTTGCACATATTGTTCATTAATTTATCACCTCTGTCTTTAATTGAACCATTTGAGTTAAGGATAAACCATTCCCATCCGTTATGATCTGTATTGAAACTGCTGCCACCTCTTTTGGCCATTCCAACAACCATAATTTCAGTTCCGTTTTGAGCAACTGTTTGTTTAACGACTATCGTTCCGTTTGGATATTGTCCATTTGAACCTTTTTGTGCATTTGATTGCTTAATGTAAATTTTTCTTTTAACAGTATTATCATTGCCAGAATGGGCATCGCCTAAAGCTGGATCAGGACCGCTTTTTTCGGCAACCATTGTCCAACTCATCCAGTTTGAAAAATCACTGTCTGAAGCAATAAATTCGGTGGGCGGGTTTGTAGAACTATCACTGGAACAAGCATAGAAGAACACCATTAGGCATAACAAAGCTAATGTCTTTGATAATTTTGTATATAACATAAGATACTCCAAATAAATGAAACAATGAACAATAATTAATATAACAAAAATGAATATTTAGTTACACTTAAATCTTAATTTTTTTTTATCATTTTAATAAATTTTTACTTCTTGCTCTAATTTTTTTGATAAATAAGCTATTTTGCATAGTTGTTAAGAATATTTTCGTTAAAAAATCAAATGACAATCATTGAAGCAATAATACTCGGTATTATACAGGGTTTGACAGAATTTATACCGATTAGCAGCACTGCACATTTAACTCTTGCGGGTAATCTTATGGGGCTTATTGACCCGACAAATCCCGAAAAGTGGACTGCCTTCATTGCAGTAGTCCAACTTGGAACTCTCGTTGCTGTATTGATCTATTTTTTCAGGGATATTTTAGGAATTAGTAATAATTTTATGATACAGAATTTTTCAGGAAAAAGAAGAAGTTTTGGTTCACAATCCACTGAGTCAAAATTGGGGTGGTATATAATTATTGGAACAATACCAATAGTAGTAATTGGATTAACCGCAAAAAAATTAATTGAAGGTAATTTGACCAAAGACCCTCTCGTGATAGCTATAGCTCTTATCACACTTGCGATATTTCTTGCAATAGCAGAAAAAACATCAAAATTTAAGAGGGAAATTAAGGACTTAAAATTAAAGGATTCATTGCTAATAGGTATAGCTCAAGCAATTGCATTAATACCGGGTTCTTCGCGTTCAGGTACAACAATTACTGCTGGATTATTTTTAGGTCTAAATCGAGAAGCTGCCGCAAGATTTTCATTTCTGCTAAGTATCCCTGCGATCTTTGCGAGCGGTATTTATGAATTTTATAAAAGTCTTGCTTTTATTGATACAAATCAAATATTTGCTCTTTTAGTAGCTACGATTTCAGCGGGGATAAGCGGATATTTTTCGATAGCATTTTTGCTGAACTATCTGAAAAAAAGAAGCACTTTTCTTTTCATTTGGTATAGAATAGGTCTTGGAATAATAATTTTGATATTGATTTATGCAAGAATTTTCTGATTTTGATTTAGAGATAAAGGACAAATCAATTGTAAGAATTCTTGATTTTCTGAAGTTAAAAAATCAAAAATTCAGAAGATTTGTGGCTTTTATTGAATTATTATTACTCAGGCTCGATAAAAATCATGTTTTTTTAGTTTCTGCTGGAATCTCATTTAATATCCTTCTTTATTTAATTCCTTTATTTCTGGTTGCTGTTTATGTGGTTAACTTAATTTTCGGAACAAATACAATAAGCTCAACTCTGGAAGAATTAGCAGTGAAATTTCTTCCACCCAATGAAAACACAGTTCAATTCATTCATTCAATAATCGAGGAAGTAAACTATATTTTTAGCAAAAGCTCTATTGCTGGATGGATAGGAATATTTGGTTTGTTTTGGTTGTCTTCGGCTTTGTTCGGCTCTCTTAGGGCAGCTCTAAATACAGTTTTCGAAATCGAATCTCCCTATATATTTCTACTTTATAAACTAAAAGACATTCTCATTACCTTAATACTTTCTGTTTTAATATTAATTCTATCCTTTATTATACCTTTGATAAGCGTAGTTAGCTCCTATTTTATTGAGATATTGCCTGAATTTCTAAAATGGCTTTTCACCGGGTTCAACCTGACAATAATTTCACTAACTTATTCATTCCTTCTTTTCTATTTCATTTTCAGATTTGTTCCAAACAAGAAACAATCGAATGCGGTAATAATGACAAGCACTTTTCTGTGCATCATCCTTGTTGAGATTTCAAGGCACTTATTCGATTGGTATGTTACTGCTGTATCAAATTATGGAAGATTCTACGGTACTTACGCAATAATAATCTCAATAGCAGTCTGGGTTTATTATTTTTCACTGATTATTTTGTTAACTGCTGAATTCTCTAAACTCTTTTTTGAAGTTAAAAATCATAGAAAGCAAAGGAGTAATAAAAAATCCGGTCAATAATTATTATCAACCGGATTTATAAATGTTTCTAATTATGAAAAATTACTCAAACTTTATGCTATTTATACTCTTTTCGAAGATTGGTTTATAATCTTTTTCCTCGCCTGTGAACCAATTCATAGTTACTCTGAAGAGGCGATCTCCTTTGACAACATAATAAACCCGGCTGTTAACACCACGAATAGGACTATAGTTGAAGACCATAGCTTTTTGACCACCCAGAGTTGATTGGGAAGGATTTGCATTTCCATGATTTGGTTTCATTTGTTCGGCAATTTTATTCAAATCATTTTGCTTGGAGGCGTCAATTACATCTATTCTTATGTCGCAGTCAGCCCTTCTTTCTCCAATATACTGGAATGATTTAATAGCTCCGGGGATTCTCGGGAATTTAATATCAAAATTATCAGGAACCATAATCGAGAATCCTTCACCCTGCTGTTTGACCAGATTTTGCGAAGGTGGGGGCAACTCAATGATTTGTTTGATTGTATCCTGCTTGACTTCGGGTATTTCAGATAATTTAACAGAAGCAAGAACTTCATCAAAAACGTTTTTATAGCTTTCAAAAGTTCCTCCAAAAGCTTCAAATATAAGGACGTTTACAATTTTGTTATCCTTGGTTGCATAATATATTTCACCCTGAAAGAGACCGTCTCCGAGCGGGAACTGATAAGTTTGCTTGATACCGTCAACCCCGGCGATCTTTACATTCTGTGGTTTTGAATAAATTGTATCCTGAAAAAATTTCTTTGCAACAACAGAATCAAAAGTTTTATCCCCTTCGAGCTTGACAGAAACAAAATCCATTCTAACAGCTGGTTCTCCCTCAGCCTCAAATGACCTAAATCTTTTAATTGCATTTTTTGTTGTATAGATGATGAATCGTTCGCCGGGAAATCTTTGTACCTCCCAGTTTTTGGGATATTTAACCGAGAATTTTGTTATCTGGTCAGTATATGTTTCCCAGCCATCAACAGGCATTATTTTCTTACCCTCGCAGGAAATAAGGAAAAGTATTACTAAAGCTGAAATAATAGCTACAAATATGTTTTTTTTCATCATTACTCCGTTTGAATTAATATAAACTGTATTTTATACAAATATAAATATCAGAAGTTTATTTTGTGTTAAACTATAGAAATTAATCCAAAATCCATTCTACTCCGAGGAATGGATTTCCTAAACCTATTACAATTCGGCTTGGGTCAATGTTATACTGAAAGAATTGCATCCCACCGAAAATTGCTAAATTTTTACTTTTGGGAAGAAACCACTGTCCTCCTAGCTGGATTTGCAATGATGTATTGGTTGCTGTCTTGACTTCTTCCTTTCCTGTAATTTGGTTAAACCTGCGTTCCGGCACAGATGAAACATTGAAAAGCACCATAGCAAAAGGAGTAAGTGATTTAATTCTATCAAAATAGTATTTCATGTAAGGAGCAAAAACAAGATATGTTGCAGCGGCGAGAATATTGGTTCCACCATCGTAAACAAAACCAACCTGCGAGCCAATATGTATATCTGGGGTAACGGTAAAGAAAATATGACCACCAAGCAACAAATCACCTGCTACCAGAGGAGTTCCCCTCAATGAAAAGCCAAGACCAAGATTTTGCTGAAATGACAAGCCCTCTTCGTCCTGAGCAAAAATGTTAGTGGATGAAATAAAAAGCGTTATAATCAGACTGAATAAAAATAGTTTTGAAATTTTCATAAATTCTCCCTAAAAGTTTATTAAATAATAGTGAATTTAAAAAAAACAATATATAACAAAAGAAGTATTTTTCAAACAGAAATTGAATTAATGCTTAAATTATTATTTCTCCAGAGGCGATTTTCCTTATGACTTCAGGATAAAGTTTGTGTTCCTGTTCGAGGACCCTTTCGGCTAAAGTATCAGGAGTATCATCAGGAAAGACAGGAACTTTTGCCTGCCCGAGAATTCTTCCGTGGTCATAAACTTCATCCACAATATGAACAGTGCAACCGCTTTCTGTTTCATTATTCTTTATAACTGCTTCGTGAACAAATCTTCCATACATACCTTCACCGCCGTATCTGGGAAGAAGAGCGGGATGAATATTCAGTATTCTGCCATTAAATCTTTGTATTACTTTGTTACCCAGTTTTTTCATATAACCTGCTAATATCACAAGGTCAACATTATATTTTTCAAGTACATCAATAATAGCTCTGTCGAGCGAATCCGGGTCTGGATATTTTTTCTGGCTTATATGATAAGATGGGATTCCCTCATTTTTTGCTCTTTCGAGAGCCATTGAATTAGAATTATTAGAAATGACAACAACTGGCACAGCATTAATCTTTCCTGATTTACATGCATCAATAATTGACTGCATATTACTGCCACCATGGGAAGCAAGAAAACCAAGTTTTAATTTATTCATAATTATTTTTCAAATGAAAAAAACAAAACTGCGAAATATTCATATTTTTTCAATAATTTTTCATAATTATTTTTTCTTTAAACGAAATTTTTTTAAAAAATGGCGAGAATATATTTAGTTGACGGGATGTCTCTGGTTTTCAGGGCTTATCATGCAATGCAAAGAACCAATCTGCGTTCACCTTCAGGCGAACCAACATTTGCACTTTTCGGTTTTACAAATATTCTAACCTCCTTGCTCGAAAAAGAGAAACCCGAATATCTGGCTGTTGTTTTCGATACTGCTGAGCCAACTTTCAGGCATGAATTATTTGATGACTATAAAGCAAACAGAGATGCTTTTCCTGATGACCTCGCTCCCCAATTGCCAAAGATCAAGGAACTGCTCGATGCCTTAAATATTCCACGTATTGAACTTGATGGCTACGAAGCCGACGATATTATTGGTACTATCTCTATCAAAGAAGCCACCAACGGGAATGAAATTATCTGCCTGACTAATGATAAAGACTATTATCAGCTTGTTAATGACAGGATTAAGATCTACAAACCATCAAGATTAAGCAATGAGGATTTTGATGTTGTTACTGCCGAACAGGTCTTCGATAAATTCGGTGTTCCTCCCGAAAAGGTAATTGATGTTCTGGCAATTATAGGCGATTCAGTAGACAACGTTCCCGGGGTGAAAGGTGTCGGCGAAAAAACAGCCATCCCACTCATTCAAAAATTCGGTTCACTCGAAGCTCTTTATGAAAATATTGATGCAATAGAAAAGGAATCCGTTAGAAAAAAATTTGAGGAAAATAAACAAAATGCATTCCTCTCAAAAGAATTAGTTACTATTGATACAAATGTGCCTATTGAATTTAATCTTGAAAATTTTGCTATCAAGCCCCCGGATTTTGATAAACTTGATAAATTCTTTATTAATGCTGGATTTAACACATTGAGGAAACGCTGGTTGGAGAAAAAAGGAAATATCAGTTCAATTGCTGAACAACAGAACGTTAGTTCAAATGATTTTTCTATGCAAGAAGATAAAATTAATGATGAAGAAAAGATGGATGAAACCACTGGTTTTCAAACAATTAAAGATATTTATGTTAATTATTATCTGATAAATACCACTAAAAAATTTAAGGAACTTCTAATTAAATTAAACAAAGTAGAAGAATTTGCAATTGACCTTGAAACCGACTCTTTGAACAGGGATACTTGCAAAATTGTAGGCATAGCAATTAGTTTTTTCGAGAATGAGGCATATTATATTGCAGTAGAGGATGACTTTGACGACAATCAGGTAAAAATAACCGGAGAGAGCCTTTTTGATATGCCAGAATCTGTTCCCGAGATAACAAATTCAGCCCTTTCATTATCTTATGTTATTGAAAACATCAAAAATATACTTGCAAATCCGCAAATCAAAAAAATCGGGCAGAACATAAAATTTGATGCATACATATTGAATCGCTATGGGATTGAATTATCACCAATAACTTTTGATACAATGCTTGCATCCTATGTTATCAATCCTGACGACAGGCATAATCTTGATGCAATATCGAAGAAATGGTTGAATTATATTCCTATTCCAATAACCCAGCTTATTGGTGAAAAGAAATCAAAGCAAATTTCAATGAAGGATGTCCCGTTTGAAGATATAAGCATTTATGCCTGCGAAGATGCAGACCTTGCTCTAAAGCTAAAGAAAGTTCTCGACAAAAAATTAAAAGATGAAAAATTAGAAAAGCTTGCCTATGAAATCGAATTCCCGATGATTGAAGTATTGATAAAAGTTGAATCGAATGGAGTGGCAATTGATTCCGATGCATTAGCGGAAATTTCGACTTTCCTAACCCAGCAAGCTGAATTATTAACAAACAAGATTTACGAAGAAGCTGGCACAACTTTTAATATTGATTCGCCTAAACAATTATCTTTCATTTTGTTCGAGAAACTTCAGATTCCAACAATAACAAAAACCAAGACAGGCTTTAGCACAGACGTTCAGGTGCTTAGCCAGTTAGCCCCTTATCATCCAATTGCGCAACACATTCTGGACTATCGTCAACTTGTCAAGCTCAAAAATACCTATGTTGACACATTGCCAAAATTAGTAAATCCGAAAACAGGACGAATTCACACAACCTACAATCAAACTGTGGCAAGCACAGGGAGGCTTTCCTCGACCGACCCTAACCTGCAGAATATACCGATTCGCACAGAATTCGGGAAAGAAGTCAGAAAAGCTTTTGTTCCGCAATTTAAAGACAGGTTAATTTTTGCTGCCGATTACTCCCAGATAGAGCTTAGAATTATGGCTTATTATAGCGAAGACAGACAGTTGATAGAAGCATTCAAAAACGGACTTGATATACATGCTTCCACAGCGGCTATACTATTTAACAAACCCATCAATGAAGTTACTTCAGATATGCGAAGGATTGCAAAAACTGTGAATTTTGGTATTATGTACGGTCTTGGGAGCTATGGACTCTCGCAGAGAATTGGACTGAGCAAAAAGGAATCTCAGAGCATAATTGATAATTATTTCAAGAGCTATCCGGGAATTAAAAAATATATGGATATGACAATCAAATCAGCACAGGAAAAGGGTTATGCAGAGACTCTTTGCGGCAGAAGACGCTATTTTGAGCAAATCAACAGCCAGAACAGAATGCTGAGAACTGCTGCCGAGCGAGCTGCCATTAACATGCCAATTCAGGGAACTGCCTCCGATATGATGAAAATAGCAATGATTAACATTCATAAAGAAATGAAAAATCAAAAACTAAAATCAATGATGATTATGCAGGTTCACGATGAGCTTGTTTTCGAAGTTTTTCCTGATGAAGCTCAAGATTTGAAAAGCCTTGTTGTCGAATTGATGGAATCCGCTCTTCCATTAGGAGATGTACCTGTGATTGTAGATAGCGGTTTCGGAGAAAATTGGCTTGAAACTAAATAGATAGTATATTGGCATAATTTTTTATTGTTTATCAATGTTTCTAAGTAATAAATATTAGTATTTCAAATAATTTTTTACAATTTTTAATTAGAAAATATGTCAATATTTCGTAAATTAAATTTTTTTAAACTGAGAGGAAAGCTATAGACACACTGCTTCGTTTTTTTTAATGTTACTTAGTTAAAGTTTTTTTGTTGTATTATGTCTTAAAAAACAGATTTTGTTTTAATTATCTGGGTTGTTAAATTTTGCAAAGCAGTGCTAAAAAAATAGTTTTTCTTTTTTTTGTTGTATTTTTGTTTTATTCCAAACAGAATATAACAGCAGCAAATCCTAATTATTTTGTAACTAAAACATTCATAGACCTAAATACTTTACAACTTTCTTTTTTTCATAATATTTTTTTGATAAACTCACCTTTATGGGTTTTTATAAATTTTCAAACTCCCATAATAGAACAAGACAGCTTGAAGGAAAAAACTAACCGAGCAACACCTTTCAAACCTTATGATGACAAATTATATGTTCCTTACAGATTTCTTGAAAAAAACGAGATAAACGTTCTAAGAAAAAAATACCCACCCGAAGGATTATATAAATACATAGATTTAGATTCTAATGCAAACACTGTCAGATTTAGAACCGAATTTGATGATAATATTTTAAGTTACCCATACGATGTGGAGCTTGATGAATACCTCGAAATCAGAAAGAAACAAATAGTAAATAATTACTGGGATTCTCTTGGTACAAGCTATGATCTTTCAAAAGCCCTTTCCGGTGGAGATCTGGCAAGAATGATCAGTCAGGCAACAGGTCTAACAATACCGATTCCACCAAATCCTTTAAGTGGAATATTTGGAAAGCCAGAGATAAATATCAATGTTAGTGGTGAAGTTAATCTGAGGCTTGGCTGGCGGTGGGATTCTCAAAATCTCGGGACAGTTTCTGCATTTGGTCAGACTCAATCTTCGCCTGTATTCAATCAGGACATCAGGGTAAACGTAACAGGTGGTATAGGGGACAAACTCAAATTAGGCACTGACTGGAACACACGCAGACAATTTGAATATGACAACAAATTCAAAATCGGATACGAAGGCGAAGATGATGAGATTATTAAATTAATCGAAGTCGGAAATGTTTCGCTACCAACTCCTTCAACCCTGATAGGTGGTGGACAGGCTCTTTTCGGTGCGAGGGCAGACTTTCAGTTTGGTCCGCTCTATCTGAAAACAATTGCTTCTCAAAGAAGAGGAGAAAGAAGGTTCGTCGAAGCTCGTGGTGGTGTTAGCAAACAAACCTTTTCGATAAGAGCTTACGATTATTCAAAAAATCATTTTTTTATTGATACAGTTTATAAAGCTATATACAGGGATTATTTTGCTAACACTACACCTGTCATTCCTGCTTCAGCAAATGAGCACAGGATAAAAAGAATTGAAGTCTGGGAATCTACTAACCAAACTACTGACGGACCCTATGCTTCGTGGGTTGTGGCTTACTCAGACCTTGAAGCATTGCCCAAAGGACAGCTTTATCCACCAATGATGAAAATAACACCTATCAAAACTGGCGAAATTGAACGTGGTATCTTTATGCGTCTGGATTCTTCAAGGTATAGAATAGATTATAACCTCGGAACTCTTACAATTCTTAATTTACGAGTGGACAGATATTACGCTGTAGCCTATCGTACTGAAGGAGCAACTCCAGACACATCGGACGATAAATATCATGGAACTTTATCAACTTTTGTTAGTGAAAAGGATACTTTAATACTTAAACTTATTTACCGTCCGAATCTTCTTCCCAATTATAAGACACTATGGTCAAGGCAGATGAAGAATAAATATTCAATTAATGCTTCAAATGTCAATATTAATGATACAAAAATCGGGATATGGTATTATAATCAAAACAACGATTCTACCGATGTTCTTCAGGGTGCCCCGGACAAGTTGGTCTCTATTATGAAAGTTGATCAGGTTAATAATTCAACCGGAACTCCACAACCGGATGGTTTGTTTGACTTAAGACCTCCTTTTTTCGACCCACAATACGGGGAAATTACCTTTCCGAGCCTTGAACCATTCCGGGAAGGTTTAAGAGATTACTTCAAAAAGCTTGGCACTCCTCAACTTGCCGAGCAATATGTCTATCCTCAGGTTTATGATACAACCTATGATGTTGCCCGACGGGCTACAGACAAAGATAGATTTGTAATTTCGGGCGAGGTTACCGGACGCCAGACTGATAGAATATCTCTTGGAGCTTTCAATATGCCTCAGGGCAGCGTTCGCGTTACTCTTGACGGAGTTCCGCTAAGAGAATATGAAGATTATGTAGTTGATTATTATTCCGGCACACTAACATTACGAAATCAAAGAGCTTCTCTTCCAAATGCCAATTTAAGGATTGAATATGAAGCTAATGATATATTCAATATATCAACCCGAACCCTTCTCGGTATGCGGGCTGATTATCAGCTATTCCGCTCACGCTCTGTTGATGCTGCTCTTGGCGGAACTTTTATGTTTTATAATCAATCTGCTTTGATTGACAGAGTCCGGCTTGGCGAAGAACCCGTTTCCAATTCAATGTTCGGGTTCGATGCAAAGCTGAACTGGGATGCACCATTTTTGACAAAAATACTTGATGCACTTCCATTTTATGACACAAAAGCCCAATCCTCGTTCAATGCCCGTGGTGAATGGGCGATGATTCTGCCTGAACCAAACAAAAGAAGGTCAGAAGTAACAACAGATTATAATGAACCGGTGGTTTATATTGATGATTTCGAAGGTGCTCAAAGGTATATATCACTAAGCCTTTCTCCGAGCCAATGGATTCATTCCTCGCAACCACAGGATTCTTCTATAGCAGAATCCGATTCGGCAAGAGCATTATATCGTGGCAAAATTTTCTGGTACCAGAGATTTTTACCCCACGTTCCGATTCGGGATGTTTATCCAAAAAAACAATTCATTCAGGGCAGGGCAAATTTAAGCCCTCTCTATATTGTATTTAATCCCTACGAAAGAGGTATTTATAACAAAAATCCCGATTTTCGTGATACATTGAATCCAGAATTTAAGCCGGACAGCGCCCAAACATTTTTCAATAATAATACAGAGAAAATTTGGGGTGGTTTCCAAAGGCTTTTCTCTTCCTTCAATACTAATTTCGATACAGAGAACATTGAATTCATCGAAATAATGATGAACGTCCAGCAATACGAACAAGGGAAAACCAAAATGTTCATTGACCTTGGTCAAATCAGCGAGGACATCATACCAAACGGGCGATTGGATACTGAGGACGGTATCACCGAAGTAAGCCCTTTCCCGAATGGAATTATTGATCAGGGGGAAGATATTGGTATTGATGCTATGACAAATCAAAAAGAGAAGGAAAATTACCCATGGCCACTCAATCTGGAAAAAGATCCATCAAAAGATGATTATTCTTTCAGTTTCACTCAAGAAGATAACGAAAGAGTGGAGAATGATTTCAGGCTGTATAATAATTTTGAAGGAAACGCAATTTCTGAATTAGGTCAGTTCCCCGATCAGGAAGTGCTTAATAAAAATAACGGCCAAACAATAGTCGAGGGAAATGATTATTATTCCTATGAAATTGATCTGACTCCCAATCCTTTGATAAATAAGCAAATTGTTGGTGGTAATCCCGATAAAGGCTGGTTCCTCTATAGAATACCAATCCGCTCACCCTCAAGAAAGGTTGGTAATCCAAGCTTTGCTAATATTCAATATGCCCGGGTCTGGGTCAAAGGAGGTTTAGCCAGAATAGCGGTAGTTGACTGGCGATTGCTTGGTTCTCAATGGCAAAGGATAAATAATATTCAGGCAGGTGTTTCTCCTGATGATAGTGTTCTTCAGGTAGCATTTGTAAACTTAGAAGAGAACGGTGATGCCCCTGATTTTTATAATCTTCCTCCGGGCGTTCAACCTCCAAGACAGATTGGAAATCAGGCTTATTACGACGATATTAGATTAAACGAACAATCATTATCGCTTAAAGTCAAGAATCTAAGGTATTGCGACGAAAGGATGGCAGTCAGGTATTTCAGGCCACTTGACATTTTCTACTATAAAACTTTGAAATTTTTCATTCACGGTGATGGCTCAATGCCCGACAACATTGTTGCCGGGGCTATACCAAAAGCTTATGCCTTCATTCGTTTCGGAATTGACTCAATGAATTATTATGAATACAGGCGTCCCTTACTTCGGGATTGGCAAAACATTGAAATAAATTTAGCAGATCTGACGGCAATAAAACAAATTCGAGACTCTCTTGGTCAATATCAAAGATTAACATTCCCTGTGCCTAATGATCCGCTTGCTTCATTTTCAATCAGGGGAAATCCTGTCCTTACCAAAGTTCAGTTTTTTGGCTTTGGAATAGCAAATCCCTGTCAGAGATATCCAAATGAATTAACAACGACAATGTGGGTGAATGAGCTCAGGCTTCTTAGCCCCGAAAGTCGCGCAGATTGGGGTGCATTGGCTGCTACTGAATTAAAACTTGCTGACCTTGGAACTGTTAATGCGAATTTTGCCCACACAAAACCGAATTTCCATAGACTCGAGGAGCGATTTGGGAATAGAATTTCCGGAACAAACTGGACGGTAACGATGCAGGGAAATATTGACAAATTTGCCCCGAAGGCTTTCAAGGAAATGCGGATACCTATAACTTACACCCACTCAGAATTTCTTGAAGACCCCGAATTTGTTGCAAACAGTGATATTAACCTTAATGCCGCAGCAGAAACTGCCAGACAAAACGCACTTAATCAGGGTCTAAGCGAAGAACAGGCTAACGAGATCGCTAACGCAACCAGAACACGCTCTCAAACGTTGAAAATTCAGGACAGCTGGGCATTGACGGGTGTCCGTCTTGGAATTCCTATTAATCACTGGACAATCAGAGAAACCTTGAATAAGTTAACTTTTGGCTATTCCTATTCGCAGGAATTCGAACGTTCTCCGGTTGTCGCAGAAAGATTTAACTGGATGTGGATGCTTACAGCTCAGTATGCTGCCACAATTTCAGAGTTGCTTGCAGTTCAGCCATTAAAATGGGCAAAATCAATACCGATCCTTGAAGACTATAGTGAATGGAAATTCAACCCACTGCCTTCTAATTTCAGTGCTGGTCTTAATATGACAAGGCGACGAACAACCGAGCAATCACGATTTTTACCCTTCCCGAGTCCTGTTCTTCGTGATTTCTCAATCCAGAGACAGGCTCAGCTGTCATGGAGATTATCTCAGGGTGGGATTTTAAGTCCAATTATTGATTATTCTGTTAACACCTCGTCCTCTCTTGTGCCTTTTGAACTTGATGAAAACGGGAAACAGAGAAGTTCAAGTGAATTAACAAAACTGATTCTCTTCAATAAGGGGAAAATACTGGAGTTTGGTGTGAATAACCTTCATACTCAGACTGTAACGATAAATTTCCGTCCAAAACTTCCCCTTGGAAATATTAACAAATTTTTGGAAACGACAGGATCTTTCACAACAACTTACAATTGGAGCAATCCAATGCAACCCGATCCTGCCATTGCTGATATTGTGAAATCTGCCAACTGGAACAATAGTATGAGGTTAAATAACAGTTTCAGGTTAAAAAGTCTTGCAGATGGCTGGTTTGGAGTTGTAGATCAACGCTCTACCCCAATGAGAATACCAAAAGATACAACATCAAAGGGAATATTGCATTCGATAGGAATGATATTCAAAACTATTTTTCTCGACTACGAAAAATTTGATTTTAATTTTAATCAAAATTCTTCTTCGGTCAATCCCGGTGTTTTTGGTGGAACAGGTTTTGATAATTTCTGGGCAAGAGGTTTACTCGGTAGAAAAGATGAATTGCCTTTTGGACCGAGCTTTGCATATCAGCTTGGTTTGATAGAGCATCCACATGGTAGTTTTTCTTTGAAGCCATCAAGCAGGTTCCCGTTTTTCCGTTCAGAGGTTAATCCGGGACTGAGGCCCCCCAATGCTATACTTCAGGAAAATTTCACTCAACGCACAGGGCTTGAAATCAGGACTAACAGACCACTCTGGGAGGGTGCTGTTCTTGATTTAAGCTGGAGAAGCGACCTTACTTTTAATAAAAACCAGACCGTGATTACAAATGCACAGGGAGTTCCAAATTTCACTAATGTAATCGCAAATGAATCATTCTCAAGATCTTCGCTTTCCTTGCCAACATTTTTCGGTTTAAATCTTTTCAATAATACCATAGAAAATGTTGTTAACCTCTACAACGAACAAAAGCAGGTAATTTTAGCTTCAAATGTTGATACTGTAACTAAAAATCAGCTACTACTAAATGCCCTTGCAGATGCTTTCCGTAAGGGATTGGAAATACCCGGATTCTTTGGCGGTGATATAGGAAGATACTTGCCGGCAGTTAACTGGGCTATCAGATGGGAAGGATTGGAAAAATGGGGTATCTTTCAGGGAATCGGAGCAAGAAGAATTTCGTTTGAGCATATTTATACTTCGAAATATATAGAAAACTCACTAATTGATGACAACGGTAGAACAATTCAAGCCCAGCAAATTCAGCAGGGATTTCAGCCTATGATTGGCATCACAATGGCATTCGACGAAAAAATATTCAAGGGCAACCTTACTGCTACTGCCAGATATTCCTCGACTAATGCTTTTCAACTGATGTCTTCGAACCGCTCTACAATAACAAGGCAATCAACAGATGAAATCCAGATACAGGCAAGCTATACCTTGAGAGGCTTTGAGTTTCCATTCTTCAATCTTACAATACAGAATGACCTTGAATTTAGTTTCCTTGCTTCAGTAAAGAACAACGTCAGAGATACCTACGATGTGCTGGACTATAAAGATGAGAAAGGAAGAAGACTTGACGGAAACACACAAATCACAATCGAGCCAAGGGCAAGATACGCAATGAGCAATCGTGTTTCGGCATCCTTCTTCTTCAGGTATGAAGGCACTTTCACATCAGGTGCAGCAAATCCGGGTTACAGCACTACACAGGTAGGGCTCGACATAAGAATCTCAATAGCCGGTGGCAGATAATTAAGTTCTTAGTAATCAGTTTTTTACTTTCAGGAAAGTCATTATCCTGTCTCTAATCCTGAGGAAATATAATCCTTCGGGCAAATTTGAAATATCAATTCTTAAATCAGAACTGACTAAATCAAATTGATTATCAAACATTTTTTCGCCGATGCTGTTATAAATTATTACTTCGATATTCCCGCTAAAGTTATATTCACTTTCAATATTTGAAATGAAAATATAATTCTCAGGAGGATTGGGCTTAATAATAAACTTAGAAGCATTATCAAAATTCACAGAATTGATAACATTACCAACTAAACTGATTGAAGGATTAGTTTTTGAGTTCGAAACAAAGTTAAGCTTGGCTGTCTTTGTTCCGATAGTAGTTGGCTGAAATCTCAACATTAAATCAGAAGACTCATCGGGTTTAAGTGTCAGTGGTAAGGTCAAACTTTGAAGCTCAAATTCACTGGCATCCGATCCGGAGATATATGCCTGAGTAATTTCTAAATCAATATTTCCGGTATTTTTGATTATTCCTTTGAGCAATGTATCTTTGCTTGCCCCGATGTTAACAGAGCCAAAATCGAGGTAAGAATTGAGAAGAGTCAAAACGGCATAATTCTCTCCTGACCTCACCGTTAGCTTTGCCGGGCGGGAGGTTTTTGTGCCGCAATTATTTTTTACAACACATGTATAATTTCCTTCGTCAGCCGGCTTAACTTTTTTGAGAGTCAAAGTTTTGCCGGTAGCCTCAGGCAAGTCCTCGCCATTTTTTTGCCATTGGAAATCTGGCAAAGTACCAGTGGCATCGCAATTGAAAGTAACATCAGTGCCTTCCTCGACAAACTGGTCTTGTGGCTGAGTTGTAATTGTTGGTGGCAAATCAACTGTCAACCTCACCTCGTTGGATGTTACGGAAGGGGGGCAGGCTCCAGAGATATGAGCAGAATATAAACCTGCATCCGATTCCTTAACATTTTCTATCGTAAAGGTTTCGCCAGTTGCATTATTTATGCTTACACCATTTTTATTCCAACGGATAAATATATTATAACCTTCTGCCTTGACGGTAAAAGTAACTTTTTCCCCAAGGCATACTTTAACCGGTTCAGGTTGAGAAAGAATTTTTGGAGCTTGTTTTATTTCAAGTTTTGCCGCCTCACTGAAGATTGGTTCTCCGCAGTCTCCGGTAACTTTAACTTTATAAAGTCCTGTGTCTGAATATTTCGGTGTGGAAATACTATATATAGGTAGTGTTGCGTTCGGGATAATATTGTTATTTTTATACCATTGATATCTAAGGTTAACTCCCTCAGCCGAAACAGAAAAGTTAGCAGTGTACCCTTCGCAAACGCTTTGTTTTTCGGGGTGTTTGGTTATACTTGTTCCGGGCAGAATAGTGAAACTTGCATTGCTGACATCATTAATCATTGGATTGGAAGCATCAGAAATTCTGATTCTGTAAGTCGAACCGGGATCTATCGTTGTAGGTATAGTCCAGCTGAATTTTTTGGTCAGAGCTGGATAGTTATCAACTAATTCAAAAGGAAAAAAATTACCATCATCGGGCGAAAGTTCGATTTTTACAAAAGAAACCTCGCTGTAATTCCAAGTTATATCAATCTTTGAACCCATACAAAGGCTTTCCCCACCGTTAGGATAGGTAAGAGTAACGCTCTGTGCAGGTGCAACTATAATTTCCTTCACCTGCATCCAGTTCCATTCATCGCCGCTTGCCTGTCCATTATTATTTGAAGCCAATCCCACAGCTCTCAGGTAGTAAGTTCCGGGTTCCGATGGTGCAGTCCAGTTGAATGAGAATGAAACGCTACCTCCGTTAAGTTGTTTTGGAACTGTCTGGGTTAATTCAGCTGGATTACCTGCTAACTTCAATCCAGAGCCTGTCCCGGGTGATAATGTTCCTGCATTTACTCCGGGTGATTGAGTTGGCGATGTCTTCACTCCAATATTAATTCCAGCATAGGTTAAACTCGGATGGGACAGAGTAACTGTAAAAGTTGTTACTGAGTTTGGAAGCACGGTAAAACTTCCAGTTTGGCTCGAAACACTCAAATTTACATTAGAGCTTGAACCACCGTGGCAATTTCCACAGCCCTCTGAAGTTGAAGACGTTCTTCCTGTTTTCCCGTCAGCATCTGCATAAAGATAAAGAGTAAAAGCAATTATCAATCCTGATAAGAGTATAAAAACGAGAGAATATCTTATATTTCGATTTTTCATATTTACCCCCAAAAAAATAATAAAAATATACAAATTTTTTATCTAATTTACAAAATGTAACAAATTGATTTATTTGTAAAATCAATATCCAAGAGTTTTCAAAGTGCGGGGGTCATTTCTCCAGTTTTCTTTGAGCTTCACGAAAAGTTCAAGAAAGACAGGAGTTCCGAGATGTTTTTCGATAGCAATTCTTGCATTTTCACCAAGAAGTTTTAATTTTTTCCCGTTTTCTCCAATTATTATGCCTTTGTGTGAGTTTTTTTCAACCAAAATGTCTGCCGAAATAAACCATTTGCCCTTTTTTCTTTCTTTGAACTCATTAATTACAACTTCAGTTGAAAATGGTATTTCGTCGTGATAAGAGAAGAAAATAATTTCTCTGATTATCTCCGAAACGAAAAATCTTTCGTTTAGATCCGAAATGTTGTCGGGGTCATAATAAAATGGTGATTCTGGTAAATATTTGACAATGGTATTGATGACTTCGGCAAATGAGTTTCCTTTCACAGCCGAAATCGGTATAATTTCATCAAATAAATCAAGTTTGCTGAATTTCTCAATAATCGGTAAGATATATTTTGGGCTGCTTAGCAAATCAATTTTGTTGAGGACAAGTATTTTCTTTCTTTCAATTTTTTTTAAGTTATCGAAAAAGTTAGAAATTAGTTCGTTATTTTCAATATCAGATTTAGTAATATCAAGGAAAAAAGTAATGATATCGCAGTCCTGCAATGACTCTTCAATATATCTTTTCATAGAATGATGAAGTTCGTATTTAGGAACGAGCAGACCGGGATTATCAATGAAAACAATTTGATAATTATCGGTTGAATAAATTCCAGTAAGTCTCTTGCGGGTAGTTTGAGGTTTGGGAGTTACTATTGCAAGCTTCGAATCAAGAACTTTGTTCAGAAAAGTGGACTTCCCAGCGTTAGGCATACCAAGTATAGCAACAAAGCCAGCTTTTGTTTTGTCTGTCACTGATTTTCTTGAATTGTTGTTGTGTCCTGAGGTTTTTTCTTAAAAACCATCATCAAACCGTAAGGGATAACCACACAATAACCAACAACAAGTAAAATCGGTGCCACATAAACAGCAAGTGGATTATTCCATTTTCCCTGAGGTAATGCAGGCTCCTCGGTTATACCCGTTGCCATAAGAATATATCCAAGAATAATTATACCAATTCCGATGCCTAAAACAATATAATTTTGTCTTGTTAATGGAAATTGCCATGCAACTTTGGTTTTTCCACCTTTTTTCTGTGTTTTTGATTTATCAACTTTACCTTTTTGAACTTGTTTTGCCATTTTTTCCCTTTTTATATAAAAATAAGATTACAAATTTAAACAATAATAAAAAAAAAGATAATATTTTTTATAAATAAAACTAATAAGCTGAACGAAATTAGTAAATTTGTATTTTTAAATTAATTAGATAAACTTCCTATGTCCGGAGAGCAAACAAATCAGGAGAAAAAAAAGGGGAAATTGTTTCTTGTATCAACTCCTATTGGAAATTTTGATGATATTACATTAAGAGCTATGAAGGTTCTCAAATCTGTTGATATTGTTGTATGCGAAGAGCCGAAAGTCGGAGCAAGAATCCTTCATAAATATAACTTAAAACAGAAGATGGAATTACTGAACGAGCAGAATGAATTCGAAAAGACAATTGAACTGATAAAGATGCTCGAATCAGGTTTGAATTTAGCGCTTATTTCTGATTGTGGAACTCCTGTATTTGCAGATCCGGGGCTTATGCTTGTTCGTTCAGCTCTTTCAAAACATATTGATATTGTTGTTGTTCCCGGGGTTACCTCCATAATGACAGCATTAGTAAGAAGCGGATTCGATCTTAGTCAATTCCTTTATGCTGGTTTCTTAAGTCGCGATAAACAGGAAAGAATTCTGCAGTTGAAAAGATTGAAAAACGAAGCAAAAACCGTTGTGCTTTTCGAAACTCCTTATAGGCTTATGCCTTTGCTCGAAGCTGCCAGCACTGTTATGCCATCCCGTAGAGCATATTTAGGATGTAATCTCACTATGCCATACGAGACACACCACTATGGCACATTTGAGGAATTATATAATAAAATGAAAAATGAAAGGTTCAAAGGGGAATTTGTCATTTGCTTCGAAGGTGCCTCGCTCGACGAAGTAGTCGGTGAAGAAGATTATAAGCCGAAAAAAATTGATCAATCGCCTCAGAGAAAGAAAATTATTAAAAGATCAGAAATGGATACTTCGAGGGTTAGAAATAAAACTTACCCCAAAAAAGGTGGGGCAAAGTTTCCATCAAAAACCAGAAATAACAGGACAGGTTCAACGAGAAAGAAAATCGTAATAAAGAAAAAATAAATATTTTAACATTCCGATTTTTTAATTTTTCATAGGTTTGTTATGTCTTTGATGTTCGAATCCAATATTGTTGATATACTTAATGAAAGAATCTTCCCCGGCAGGCTCGAAATTGAAAACGGGAAGATTAAATCAATCGAAGAGATAGAAGGCAATTTTGATAATTTTATCCTTCCGGGATTTATTGATTCGCATATTCATACCGAAAGCTCAATGCTTGTTCCCTCAAATTTTGCAAAGGTTGCTTCCGTTCACGGGACTGTGGCTACTATTTCAGACCCCCACGAGATTGCTAATGTTCTTGGAATAAAAGGGGTTGAATTTATGATTAATGATGCCGCGAAAGTTCCTTTTAAATTTTATTTTGGTGCCCCGTCCTGCGTTCCCGCCACAACTTTCGAAACTGCTGGCGGCATAATTACAGGAAATGATATTGAAGAGCTGTTTGATAAATATCATCTCAGATACCTCAGCGAAATGATGAATTATCCTGGTGTGATCTTCGAGGACAAGGAAGTCCTTGAAAAAATCAAAATTGCTAAAATGAGAGCTCTTCCGATTGATGGTCACTCACCGAAGCTACGGGGCAGAGATCTTGAAAAATATATTAATGCAGGTATATCAACAGACCATGAAACAACTGAATTAGATGAAGCACTGGAAAAAATTAGTTTGGGTATGAAAATCCTTATCAGAGAGGGTTCTGCTGCTAATGACTTTGATAAACTTAACAGCCTGATATCCTCTGACAACGAAATGGTTATGTTTTGTAGTGATGATAAGCATCCTGACGATTTGATAAAAGGACATATTAATCTTATGGTTAAAAAAGCTATCCAGAATGGACATGATCTTTTCAAAGTTCTGAAAGCAGCCACCTGCAATCCTGTAAAACATTATAATCTGGATGTCGGTTTGCTGAGGATTGGCGATGATGCCGATTTTATCATTGTTAATAATCTCACTGAATTAAGTGTTATTAATACTTTTGTTAAAGCTATAAAAATTGCAGAAAACGGTCATTCGCTTCTTCCTGATTTAGAAATTAATTTAATAAACAAGTTCAATTGCAGTGAGAAATTTCCTTACAACTTTTTTGTGAAACCACAAGGAAAGAAAGTAAAAGTAATTGAAGTAATTGATGGAGAAATAATCACAAAATCAACAACAGCCGAAGAATTTGTAATTCATAGCAATGTAGTTTCTGATATTTCTAAAGATATACTCAAATGTGCAGTGGTTAACAGATATGCCAACACAAAGCCGGCAGTAGGATTTGTCAAAGGTTTTGGCTTAAAAACCGGTGCAATAGCATCGAGCGTAGCCCATGATTCACACAACATTTTTGCAGTTGGAGTATCTGATAATGAAATATGCAAAGCAGTAAATGCAGTTATAAATCTTGGCGGAGGATTGGTTGCTGTTGATGGAACGGACTATTCTCTATTACCTTTACCGGTTGCAGGACTGATGAGCGATAGAAATGCTTATGAAGTGGCAGAAAAATATTCCTTGCTTCAAGAAAAAGTCAGATCATTTGGCTCTTGCCTTAAATCACCCTTTATGACGCTTTCCTTTCTGGCTTTGCTTGTTATTCCAAGCTTAAAGTTAAGCGATAAAGGGCTCTTTGATGTCCAGACATTTTCTTTCACGGAACTTCATACAGAATAATTTTGTTTTGGTTTTATATTTTATTAATTTAGTGAAGTTCTCGAAGAAAGAGAGGTGAAATATGACAATTATATCAGGTCTTTATGTACCGGGCTCGAAATATGATACTACTTTACCTTATACTTATATGGCAAAGGAATTCATTATTGAGGGCGAGGAGGACATTACCAATCATTATTTTGCTGACACTATCTGTGGCTTGATTGACTATCTTGACGAACATTCAATATCCCCCGAAAGTGTGGAGATTTTTGGAGTATATCGAAACAGAGAAATTATGCTCGATAAGAAATATTGCACAGACGATAGTGGTAACTGGTTAAAACGTCCCGACATCTGTCATTCACTTGAACAGCACTACAAAGAGACGATGGAACTTCAATACAAAGGTCACCTTGAACATCATGATTGTGCCTTCACAGACAGGGAACGTGAAGGTATTGGTCCATTTTAAGTTTTTAACGATAGGTGTTTATGAACTATTTTATAATAATTATATTTACATTAATTTGTATAAATAATTCTCTCCTATCTCAAAACCAGATAAAAGATGATAATATTTTGGCTAAGGAAATCGCAAAACCAACTCAATTTATTGAACAGGCTTTTGATGTTTTTCATTATGATGTTTATTTAAATCTTACTAAAGCTCCTACACCAGAAACCAATGGGATTTGCCGGATACATATAAAATGGAAGGATACCCCTGACACAAACAAATTTTATTTTCACCTCAGAGACTTAATTGTTGATTCTGCCTTTTACGGGAATCAACGCATTATTACTAAAGAAATTGGAGATAAGTCTTCACCGACATATCATTATGAATTAACACCCCCTTATGGTAAAATCGGGGACACAGTCATTATAACAATTTACTATCACGGGAGAATGACAACTGAGCCAACGAGCCCATACTGGGGCGGGGTTGGCTCTCGCGGAACATCGCTTTTTGCTATGGGTGTAGGTTTTTATAACAACTATGTCTCTGCCACTCAACATTGGATGCCTTGCTACGACCATCCATCAGACAAGGCAACTTTCAGAGGGCTTTTCGAAGTAAAATCAGATAAAACAGTTGCATCAGTCGGAAAGTTGATTAAAAATGAAATAGCAAGCGATACAACTAGAATATTTGAATGGGAGACAAAGTATCCTGCAGCAACATACCTGTTAACCTTTGCAGTGGATAATTACATTCATATCAGTATTCCCGGTTCTGATACTCCGGTTGATATATATACTTTGAGAAATGATAGTGCAGCTTCAGCAAGAAACTACCGACTTGTTCCAAAGATGATAGAAGCTTTTGAGCAAAGGTTTGGTAAATATCCATTCGAAAAAGCAGGCTATGTTAATACTCCAATTGGTGCTATGGAACATCAGACAATGATATCATATCCCGCAAATTTAATCAGAAGCACCGATTCAATAAATATGATTGCGGCTCACGAGCTTGCCCACCAGTGGTTTGGTAATCTTGTTACCTGCAAGGATTTTCGTGATGCCTGGCTGAACGAGAGCTTCGCTACTTATTGTGAATCATTATGGTTAGAATACCTCTTTGGTTTCGAAAAATATCTGGCAAATCAGAAAGCCAAAACAGAGCGGTATTTGAACTCAATTTCGAAGCAGGAAGGTGTTTTTCCACTTTATGATTTTCCCAGAACCCCGCCTTCGTCCAATTACCCTGAAACAATCTACCAGAAAGGAGCAGTTGTATTGGGTATGCTCAGATATGAGCTTGGCGATTCCCTTTTCTTCGGTTCCTTGAAGCACTACCTTAATAAATTTGCTTATTCCTCAGCAAACACAGAGGACTTAAAGAACTCAATAGAAGAATTTACTGGAATTGAACTCGACTGGTTTTTCAACCAATGGGTTTATGGCAAGGGCTGGCCTGTTCTTTCCTTTGAGGATTATTGGTCAGGAAATGAATTCTATGAATTAGAACTCAGATACTATAAAACCCAGATTAAGGATTGGGCAACTTTTGAAAATATTCCTATAGAGTTTAATTTTAAACTTAAAAATGGAGACTATTTTACAAGGGTAAAAAAGCTAAATTCAGCAGACGAAAGGTTGGTTATTGATTCCATACCTCGAAGTTACACAGGTCCTTGGTTGATGAATTCTTATGAGCCTTGGAACTTATTCAAAGATATTAATCCTAAGTTGGTTCATTCATTGTTGGAATTTACTGTAAGCGGTGATGTTGCCGAAGATCAAAATAATGAAAATGGAATTGCTTTCTATCCCAATCCGGCAAATTCATTTGTTAGAATTGAGTTCATTGCCAATCAAGGTTTTGCAGACCTCAATATAATTAATTCCTTTGGTCAGGAGATAATTAAAACGATAATCATTACCGACGATGATTGGAATAACTTCCACTTTGATACAAAGTCATTACCATCTGGAATCTATCTGGTTAAAATCAGACAAGGGACAAAAACACTGACAGGTAAATTTGTAATTGCAATTTAACCGAATATAATCGAGACAAACAAGAAGATACAATTTGTTTAATCCGTGAGACTCACAATATACCAACTTTCATCAAACTTTGTCGTTACGAAAGTAATGGTTTTCAGATAATCGAACTCAATATTTAACTTATAGGAATGTTCACTTAATGAATCCGATTTAAAATCTGTGATTGGTTTGTTATTAATTATCCTGCGGATTCTTGAAAGCTCGTCGTAAAGTTCAAGTTTTTCCAGTGCAAGATAAGGATAACCAGACGGTCTCTTCATAAGCCTGATTGCCGCAGGGACATTATTGCTGTCAAGCTCGGACTTGAAAAGATAAACAGTGCCTATAGGAGATTTCTGATTTGCTTCTATCTGAGGTCTTGATATTCTCTTACCACCAACTGTAAAAATCTCACAACCATAGAGCAGAATGCAGCAAAAAGATAATATATATATTTTTTTCATTGTAACCCAATAAATTGTTTTGTCTCTATAATTAATTCTTCAAGTGCTTGATTAGTTTTCGCAAATGGATGCTCCGCTCCAAAAGTATGTCCGGTTCTTTCAATAATTTTAAACCTTAATCCTATATTATGTTTCATTGCTTCTGCAAGTTCTTTAGCTTCAGAAACAGGCACAGTAATATCCTCTCTTCCGTGAAGAATCAAAACAGGCTTATTAATACTTTTCAAATCACTCATTAGTTTTTCGTTATAATCATTTTTTTCAATATCTTCCAGATAGCTTAAGTTAATTGATAGTTCCTGTCCTGTTCTGTTATTAGTGAAGCGAAGGCTACCTTCCTTACGCCATTGTTCTTTTTGTCGCTCTGTATATCTGGCAAATCTCGAAATAGAAGCCAGAAGAACTAAACCATCGGGCTTTATTACCTCAGATGCCAGAATACTAATTGCTCCACCCAAAGAATGACCAACCAAAAACACTTTTCCGTTCCAGATATCTTCAAAAGATTTACCTTCAACAAGTGTGCCATCCTTGAATTTCGAAAATACATCAATAAGGTCCGAGACTTCACGAGAAACAGTATTCGCAGCAAATTTCCCGGGATATGCCACCAAATCTGAGCCTTCAATCATCCCATTCAGTGAAAAGTCAAATCTGATTACAATTGAATTACTCTGAGCAAGCGATTTCGATAAATAAGGAATAAAACCCCAATCTTTCCATCCTTTGAAACCATGCAGAATAATAACCAACGGAAGATTCTTTACCCCTTCCACGTAGAGTACATTTCCTTTGATTTCATCATTGTATTGATTTTTGAAACTGAATCTTTCTTCAATCATTTTAATAAATATTCGAAATCTTTGAATGCCACAAAGTAATATCGTCATTTTTGATTTGAACCATTACAAAATTATAAAGAAAAAACGCTGATTGTTCAACAAAAACTTATTTATTGAACGTTCGTTAATAAAAATTTGAACATTTGATATGTTGGAAATTTGACACTATGTTGAAGATTGCACAACTTTTGAAATTAGAAATCCCTTTGGTATTAGCTTCGAAATCGCCCAGACGAAAAAAATTACTCGAACAGCTTGGTTTGAGTTTTGAAGTTGTTCCTTCAGATTTTGCGGAAGAAAATCATTCAAAAGATTATCTGCCAGAAGAATATGTTCAGAAATTATCTCTTGAAAAGGCATTGAATGTTGCCCGGAAGATTAATTACCCTTCGATAATTATCGGGGCTGATACTATCGTTCTGCTTGATGGTGAAATAATAAACAAACCCGCTGACGAGAGTGATGCCAGATTTATATTAAGAAAACTAAGCAATCAAACGCATTCAGTTCTCACCGGTTTATCATTTATTAAAGTTCCGGAACATAATTACATTACTACATATCAAAAAACACTGGTTACATTCAGGAAACTTGATGAAGAAGAAATAGATGCATACATCAAAAGCGGTTCCCCGCTCGACAAAGCTGGAGCTTATGGAATTCAGGATGATTTCGGGGCTTTATTTGTCAGTCATATAGAAGGGTGTTATTATAATATTGTTGGTCTTCCGCTTGAACTATTCTATCAAACATTAAAAGATTTCATTAATTCTAATTATGGAAGCTGAAAGCATAAATAATACTATCATATTAAATTATTTCATCTGGGGATTGGTTTCTTATCTTATTGGAACTTTCCCTTCAGCACTTTTTATTATTAGGATGGTTAAAGGTGCTGATATCAGGAAAGAAGGAACCGGAAATATTGGTGCAATGAATAGCTATGATATAACCGGAAAGAAATGGGTGGGTTTTTCAGTCTTTTTCCTTGATGCTTTGAAAGGTCTTTTTGCAGTTTTTTTAGTAAAAATATTTTTTTCGAACCTTTTGATACCATTAACTGTAACAGCGTTTTGTGTTGTTTTAGGGCATAATTTTAACATATTCCTCAAATTCAAAGGTGGCAGGGGGCTTGCGACTTCAGTTGGAGCCTATTCACTTATAAATCCATTAATGATTGTATTCTGGGCTATTATGTGGCTTGTTGGATATTATATTATAAAGCGAAATGTCCACGTAGCTAATGTTTTTGCTACCATTTTCATGCCTTTGATGTTTTATTATACCCCAGAGCAGATTACGATTTTATTAAATTTCACTGATGACGGCAACAAGATTAATACTGCACTGTCTATGATTCCACTGGTTATATTAATCCTGATACGCCATTTCAGCCCGCTTTCAGAACTATTAAAAGCACGAATGGATCAGATTAACAAAAATGAATAAAGTCCTCTTATCTGGTTCCCTTCAATTTCTCTGCAATTGCGAGTTGCTCCTTTGCAACAGTAATAGAAGAGTCTAAGGCAAGAACTAGCTTGAAATCGTTTATGGCATCATCATATTCCTTGAGTTTAATGCTTGCTTTGCCCCTGAAGACAAGCATTACTATATTACCATATTCAAATGATAAAGCTTTGGTATAGGTTTCTTTGGCAAGGTCATAGCGATTAAGAAATTCATAGGCTCTGGCTTTGTTTATATATGCTTCGCCGAAATCTTTCTTTAACTTGATAGCTTCATCAAAGTCTTTAATTGCCTCTTCGAAATTCCTCGAACTTAACTTTGTTAAGCCTCTGAAGTAATAGCTATCCGGAAATTTTTGATTTAAATTAATTGCAATATTTAAATCCTTCAATGCTTTTTCGTTTTCTCCATTTCTGTAATGGGATTTGCCTCTGAGGTAATAACCATAAAAGAAATTTGGAGTGGTGCTGATATATTTTGTATAATCCTTGATTGCCTGATTATAATTTCCTAATTCCAGATGGCAATGACCCCGATTAAGGTAAATCTCGGAATCGAATGGGAATAATTCAATGAATTTATTATATAATTCTATGGCTTTTTCGTGCTGACGGACTTTGAAGTAAAGTATGCCCAGATTTTTATATGTATGGTGATATTTTGGATTCAGTTCAAGTGCTTTAAGGAAGTCAGCCAGTGCAGGATTATAGTCCTTGTTTTGAAAATGGGCTAACCCTCTGTTGTTGTAGGCTCTTGCTTTCCCGGGAGATTTTTCAACAACATCATTCCATAGAGTGAGTTCGTTTTTCCAGACTTCATTTCTTGTGTAAGTAAGTATTGAAAAAATTAAAATTACAAAACCTGTAATGGCATATCCAATCATTTTTTGATTTATGAATGAATGTATAATACCACTAAATAATAGAATAAAACCAAACATTGGCAGATAAAGCCTATGCTCAAAAATTACATCATTTATGGGGATAATTGATGATTCAATCGAGAGAGTAATATAAATCCAGAATATACCCAAAGAGATGAGTTTGTATTTCTTGAGCGTAAGAAAAGCTATTGCTATAACACCTAAATTAAACAAGAAACCCAGAATTGTCCATAGCTCAAAAAAGCTATTAGAAACCGGGAAGTAGTAATCAAAATTTTGTGGGTATGGAATGAAAAACAATTTGAAATATGTTGCTATCACTCTGAACTGGGTGAAAAGATAGTTTGCAGAAGTTATTGTTTCCCCATCAGGCGAAATTTTGGGTGTAAAGATTTCTGCTGGTTTAAGCAGTGCAGCAAAAAGTGCGGCACCTATGATAATAAAAATTACTGCAAAGAGGATATAACCGAATTTATTTCCTTTTGACTTCGGAAACAAAATAAATTCAGAAATCATTATTGTCAGTGGTAATGTAAAGGCGTTTTCTTTTGAGAAAAATGCTAATAACATTGCTAAACCTGACAGGACAAATTGAATTAACGAATTTTTTCCGTCAATCTTCCTTAATCTACCGCTGATATAAAACAAAACAGACATAAGATAGAAAAGTGTGCTGATTGACGCCAGCCTCTGGTAAATATATGTAACAGCTTGTGTTTGAATCGGATGAGCAATAAATAGTAAAGCACCCAGCAAAGCTATTATTTCTTTATTTTCCGAAATTTTATTATCCTTCAAAGCGGGTGTTGACAAAACAAGCTTTATAAGATAAAAAACAAGTAATCCGTTGATTGTATGGATTAAAATATTAACAATGAAGAATCCGGTTAAACCATTTGGCTCAATAGCCAGATTTAATGCAAGAGTGAAGAAAGTTACAATTCTGAAAGGATTAATATCGAAAAAAGCTTTGAAATTAAAAGGATCCCTGAACGCAGGCAACCCTGTCCATAGCAAATCGTCAAAATGAGTTGAATTCCCGAATATATTGGAATAAATAATAAAAGCCAGAATTACAATAGACAGTATTGATACTATTGTAAAGATATTATTTTTTTGATTTCTGTTATTCATATCTTAAAAAATGAAATTTGAAAATAAAAAGAAGTCAATTTTAAAAAAATTATACAAAGATTACAAAAAAACTACTCAATTTATACTCTTGCCAGAGATATTTATCTCAAGTTGCTCGATTCTATATCTTAATTTTGCCCTCGAAACGCCTAAAATTTTCGCTGCTTTAATCTGATTTCCATTTGTGATTTTGAGTGTTTGAACAATTAAATCCTTCAGAACTGATGCCATTGTAACACCATTCTTAGCGATAAACAATCTATGTTCCCCATCTTTCAGTTCTATTGATGGTTTATCAGTCATAACTGTCATTGTAGGACTCGGTTTAAGAAAATGCAAAGATTCCTTGGTAATAACATTGTCGGTTTCGAGCAAAACAATTCGCTCAATCACATTTCTTAGCTCTCTTATGTTTCCTTTCCATTGATAATTCTGCAAAATGTTAGCCGCTTCAGGAGTATAACCAGTAACATTTTTGTTAAATTTCTTGTTGAACTCCTTGATGAAAGCAGTCGCTAAAAGCAAAATATCACTCCCTCGCTCACGAAGCGGCGGTAAGGTCAGTTTTGCCACATCTAAACGATAAAACAAATCCTCACGGAATTTACCTTCCTCGACTAATTTTTCGAGGTCTCTGTTTGTGGAGGCAATCACACGAACATCAACTGAAATTTCCTTCTGTCCCCCAAGACGATAATATTTTCTTTCCTGAAGAACACGAAGCAACTTAACCTGAAGTTCGAGACTGAGTTCAGCAATTTCATCGAATAGAATAGTGCCATGCTGGGCTTGTTCAAACTTTCCGGGTCTGATTTTTTCGGTAGCACCGGTGAAAGCTCCTTTTTCATATCCAAAGAGCTCGTTTTCTGCCAGTTCTCTTGGAATGGCACCGCAGTTAATGGTAACAAAAGGACCTTTTGCCCTGTTAGAATTTTCATGGATAAAACGAGCTAACAATTCTTTCCCGGTTCCGGATTCTCCAACAATAAGAGCAGTTGTGTCAGCTCCGGCAACAATTCTTGCTATTTCGAGAGCTTTTCTGATTCCTTCGGATTCACCAAGAATAACATTAGGTTGTTCTTCCTTTAGTTTTTCGCTTAACAGGTCAACTTTTCTGCGAAGGTCGAAATTTTGCAAAGCACGGTCAACTGCAACTTCAAGCTGCTCCAAATCCAAAGGCTTAACAATAAAATCTTCAGCACCTAACTTCATAGCTCTGACAGCCATCTTGATGTCAGAAAAGGCTGTCATCATAATAACTGGCATAATATAACCCTGTTTGCGAAGATTTTCGAGAATATCCAAACCATTTGCCGGTCCGAGAAAAATATCCAGTAATACCAGATCGGGTCCGATAAGAGGTAATTCGTTATATGCCTGATTAGCATCAGTATAGGTTATAACCCTGTTATATTTTCCTGATAGGATTTCCTTAACTGTAAGATTGACTAAAGGGTCGTCTTCTATTACTACTATTGTGTAATTTTGAAGTTGCATATCGCTCCATATAAATTAAATACTATTCGTTTTTCTTTGCCGGTAATTTTATATAAAATGTTGTTCCCTGTCCAAGAACACTTTCAACGTCAATGCTTCCTCTGTATTGATGAAGAATTCTCTGAGTTATAGGAAGCCCGAGACCAGTTCCTTCTTCTTTACGTGTAAAGAAAGGATTAAAAATTTTTGGTAAATCTTCCGGGGCTATTCCTGAGCCGGTGTCGCTTATTGCAACAACCACAGAATAATTATCATTTTTTTCGGAAATTTTATAAGAATAAGTTTTTATTGTAATCAAACCTTGTTTATTGATGGCATCTGCTGCATTTTTAATTAAATTAATAAGAACCTGCTGCATTTGTTTATAATCAGCATAAACCATCGGCAGTCCTTCTTCAAGATTTAGAATAAAATCAATTTTTTTTCTTTTAACCGCAGAAGTAAAAAGCTCCATTGTTGCGGGTATGAGTTTGTTAAAATCTACAAATTGAATATCGGGCGAAGAAGACCTCGAAAAATTTAATGTAACTTCAACTATTCGATTAATCCTCTCAACCCCTTGAAGAGCTGTTTTAACAAAAGTGATTTCAGGCGACTCTGTTGGAATTTTTCGTTGGATTATTTGCAGATTTAGATTTACCGCTGCCAGTGGATTTCTGATTTCATGGGCAACAGAAGCTGTCAGTTGTCCAAGAAGAACCAATTTATCAGCCTGAACAAGTTTGTCTGTTAGCTGGTGCTGTTCGCTGACATCTCTTGCAGTTGCCTGAATCAACTGCTTTCCGTCATAATTAATAAATCTTGCTGTAATTTCAACCATCAAAGAAGTGTCATTTGCTGAATCCAATGACATCTCGCTTAAAATGACCGGTGAATTTGATTTTTTTAAAAGTTTAAAAATTCTTTTGAACTGAGGTATAACCGAACCTAATATTTCTTCTTTTGGAATTCCTAAAAGTATCGAGGAAATATCATTTGTTTCTACAACTTTCCAGCTTTCTGGCTCGACAATAAATAATGCTTCGGAGGTGTTATCAAAAAAAGTTTTATAAAATGACAGTTTTTTCTTCAGAATCTCTAATTCTTCGACTAAATCTTTTACATCAATTATATTATTCAACTTATCTCCGTGCATCAAGAGAAATTTTACTATTTCTTTTCTTCTAACTCTTCTATGTTTTTATTGGTTGTATCTGGCTGACTTTGAAACATTTTATTGAACTCCTGAGGTAAATTCAATTTTAGATCAGGAATAAGATTTTCGGGACTAAGTGATTCAGTAGCATTATTTAAAAGCTTCATAGGGTCATTTAAAATTTCAGCCGGACTGCTATCAACAGAACCCGGATTAAGAGTTTTTGCATTAACCTTTATATTTTCATCCTGCCCCTCACCTTTTAGCTGGAATTGAGGCTTCTCGCTTTCTCTTTTCTTGGGATTCAAATCGTCTGGCAATGGTGCACCGGTTTTCACATGAGCGAGATATAGAACACTGTTTTTAACATCTTTGGCATACTCAGAGTCGGGATATTTTTCCACTAATAGTTTATAATAATAATATGCACTATCGGCTTGCCTTAAATCCTTTTCGAATATCCAGCCGATATTGTATAAAGCTCGTGGTGCAAGAGGAGAATCCTCCCAGTTTATAAAAACTTTCAGAAATTGAGCCACAGCGAATTTGAATTCGCGGCTCATTCTAAGTTTTTGTCCTGATTTGAATGTCTCATAAACAGGGTCAATAAGATAATTTTCTGTATAACCCTGAACCTGAATAGCCTCCTGACCGTATTCAGTGTAAGGATATCTATCAACAAGGACATCATAAAGCGAATCGGCAAGCATAGGATTTCCATCCTTAATCATTCTTATATAGGCATAAATATATCTTGCTGAATTTTCATCATCGAGAGGGGAATAATCAACCGCCTGCTTGTAAAATATTGTGCAGGAGTCCAGATTCCCGAGTTGTTCGTGTATTCTGCCAAGTTCAAAAGAATTCAAGGCAACAATAGCTTTGATTTCGTTGGGTATTTCAATGCTATCCCTGAAAGAATTCAATGTTTGGTCAATTGTCATATGTTTTTGTTCCCATGCATTAAGCAGAAAGAACATTTTTTCCGAAGCTGAATAGACAGGCGTTCGCATATTACGGGAACGGGCGAAAAATCTTTTAGCAATAGAATATTCATTTTTATTATATAAATCCATTCCCTTTTCGTAGTAGTTTGCTATTATCAAAGGGTGATTGACATAAGCAGAATCAGCAAATTTTTCGGCGATAGAGAAATTTTTGTCGTCATTGCGAAGCCTTAGTTCGGTCATTTTTGCAGCAAAAATATATGACTCCCATTCTTCGAACTTCCCATCGGATTCAAGCTTTTTCAATATTTTATTAGCTTCCTCAAATCTTGAAAGTCTCATCAAACTCAATGCTCTGTATAATGAGGCTTCGAAAGTAGCCAGATAATCGGGGGAATAATCTTCTACTTTAGCAAAGGCTTTTTCAGCCTGCTCAAATTTATTAATACGATAAAGAAGTGCTGCCATATCAAGTTGCCATTTAGCCTTCATCAGTCCATCATCGGATTGTGCTATAGCTTGTTTGTATGGTCTGACAGCAGCGTCAAGGTCATTTTTGTATAATGCTAATTCGGCTTCGAGTCTGAATGCTTCCGAGAGAATGTCATATCTTCGAAGTTGCCATGATATATCAACTGTTCGTGAGAGCATAATTTTGCCTGCATGAAATTTTCTTTGAATAAATAAATTTTTGCATAAGAGCAAATGAGCATCAGGCGAAAGCTCTCCAGCAGGAAATTTATCAATCAATTCGCTACATTTGATTTGCGATGGTAGCCATTCGTTTCTGTAAAAATATGACAGAGCCATTAAATATAATGTCCCTTCGATGTAATCACTTTTGGGGTGTCGTGCTAATATCTTTGAACCTTTGATTATTATTGAATCGAGTTTTACTTTCACTGGTTGTAATTTTTGCTGATCAATAATGAATTCTGTCATAAAGGGCGGGGTGCCTGATTTTGGAATATTGGGCACACTAACTTTCGTTTCCGGGACAAACACTCGTGGTTTTACCCTCTTTTTTTCTTCCTGATAGCTGAATTCGTCCTCGGCTTCGGCTATTATCCTTTTTTTGTTATAATAAGTGTTGAAGTAAGTTGTAAAATTATCATATTGCTTGCAGCCGGAAAGCAATGATAGAATTACAACAGCCAGTAATAAAATGTAAGGACTTTTTTTAATTTTTTTCATTGAAATTCTTTATTGGTTTTCAAATTGTAACAAGCGATTCAGTATATCCCTCCGAAAATATTAGTAACGTAACAAAATTAATTTAATTTATTTATTTCTAAGTAAAATATAAAAGTTATAGAAATTTTATTATTTACTATGACAAAATAAGAAAATTGGCTAATATTAGCAAATATTAAAAAAAACTTATTGACTGCATTCTGAAATTATTATATCTCAATCACTTAAAAAAATAGCACAGTATTTGATAGTTATCTTTCGGCTTTAAATATGGAGTACTTATGATTTTCGATAGAATGAATCCAAAAATTTCTGTTTGCATGATTATTAAAAACGAAGAAACAATGCTTGCTGATTGTTTAAAATCTGTTCAATCAGTCGCTGATGAAATAATAATTGTTGACACCGGGTCCGAAGACAACTCAAAAGAAATTGCTATATCATTCGGCTGTCGTATTTTTGATTTTTGCTGGAATAAAGACTTTGCAGAGGCGAGAAATTTCTCGCTATCGAAGGCAACTTCTCCGTTTATCTTAGTTCTGGATGCTGACGAAAGATTAATAAATCCTGAGATACTCAAAGATGCAATCAGAAACAGCCAATCCGATACAGGTGGCTGGTTCCTCGAAATAACTTCTGAATCCGGAACCAATCAGAATAGCCCTGATAATTATAAAAACTCTCTTGTAAGGCTTTTCATTAACCACCCCAACATTAAATATAAAGGAAGAATTCACGAACAGGTTGTTGAATCCATCCTTAGTAACGGTTTTAAATTAGAAAATACTGACCTAAAAATCCATCATCTTGGTTATAAAAACACAGAAGTTGACCTAAGAAACAAGCAACTAAGAAATCTTGAATTACTCAACGAGGCTATCTCGGAAAACCCGGAAGACGGTTATTCGCTATTTCAGCGGGCAAAAACTTATCTTGCCCTGAACCAGTTACAAAATGCAGAAAACGACATTCAATCTTCCTTGAAAAATATCAAACCCGGAAATATTGTTATGCCGCAGGCTCTGAATTATGGGGCTATTATCGCCTTCAGAAATGGAGATTTTAGAACTGCAATAGAAAGGGCTATGAAATCTCTCGAAATTATTCCTGAGCAGACATTTGCAAATTTTGTTCTTGGTGAAGTCTATTTTGCTATGAATAATTTCAAATCTGCTATTCAATATTATTCAAAGATGTTGATTGAAATGAGCAAAAATAATTTCCTTGCAAGTCTTTCGGGTGATTATTATCTTCCTCCGGAGCAACTTGAATATAAAATTGGTCGTTGCTATCTTGGATTGAACGACCTGAAAAATGCCAGAGAGCATTTCTCATTCGGAAATCAGATTAATGAACGAGATATTAATTGTCTTGTTGGGCTTGCAAATATTCATTTTATTGAGAAAAACTATACTTTATCGCTGGAATATCTCAGAAAAGCAAAAACTATTAATCCATTAAACGAGATTGATAATTTTATCAGTCAGGTTGAATCTGCCTTGCAAAATCAAGTTCATTCAAGTAATAATATAATTTCCAACGGAACTGCAAAACCATTCCTTACCCTTTCCATGATTGTCAAAAACGAAGAAAAAATGCTCGAAGGCTGTCTTGAAAGCGTTAAAGGAGTAGTTGACGAAATTATCATTGTGGACACCGGTTCAACTGATAACACTCTGCAAATTGCAACTAAATACGGTGCTAAAATTTTTAATTACAGATGGAATAATGATTTTGCCTCAGCACGAAACGAATCGCTTAAACACTGCACAGGAGAATGGATACTCTATCTGGATGCTGACGAAAGGCTTGAAGAACAAAGCAAACTAAAAATCAGAAATCTGTTGGGATCATCTCAGGAAAATAATGCCGGCTTTATGGTTACAATCGAAAGCAACCATGTTCAACTTGATGGCTCGGTTGAACTTCATCGGGGCGGATACCCCAGAATTTTTCGTAATCTTGGCTATCCAACAATAAAGTTCGAGGGCAGGGTTCACGAACAAATCACACCTTCAATCTTTGCACTGGGTAAAACAATAGCCTTTTCGGACTTAAAGATAATACATCTGGGATATAATCAAACAAAAGAAGTGATGCAGGAAAAAATAAAAAGGAATTATCAGCTTTTGATTGCCCATGTTCAGGAAGAGCCATTGAATGGATATGCATGGTATCAGCTCGGGCAGACGCTCGCACAGATGATGCTTTTCAAAGAAGCCGAGGACGCAATCCGATTTTCAATCCAAACAGGAAAGCTTGCAGACTCTGTCTATGCAAGTGCTGCTTCCACTCTTGCCCAGCTTGTCGGCAATCAAAGAAAATATGACGAAGCACTCTACTGGGCAGAGAAGTCTCTCGAAAAAGCTCCAAATCAAGTCTATGCCTTGAATCTGAAGGCTTATTCACTCCTTCATTTAGGAAAATACAAGGATGCTGAAGAGGTATTTATCGAGGTTCTCAATAGATTACAAAAATCAAACGGTATCCCGCAGTCCGGTTTTGACATCCAAATCCCCGAACATGTTGTAATGTTAGGACTAAACAAAGTAAGAGAACAGATATTGAAATAGCAGGAGAAGAATTAGAGAAATGCAATTTATATGATAGAAAAAGAATAGCAAATTTCAACAAATGTCACATATATAGTTATTATTGACGATTTCTAAGCACTATCCTGTCAATTAACACAAATCTTTATTAAATAAAAAAATGGGAATCTATACTATATCGGCAATAAAATATACAGACTGTTATCTATCTAAATTTAATTCGAACCTTGGTAATTCACTTTTTAATAATTTTTTAACTATATTAAGGGTATTTAACCATTCATAATAATTAATATATTCATTATCACTATGCTCGTCATAGTAACCAACACTTAAGTTGACACCACATATTTTTTCACATAATGTGCAAATATCCGTATTAGAAGTTCTATTTGGTTCATTATAACCTGTCTTTTTTTGGATAAAATCCCTGAATTCACTGGTCCCAACATCGTAACACTTGAAATCAGAATTATTCTTTCTATCAAATTGTATCATGAATTGGTGTTTATTAATTATTTCTGCAATATCTTGATTATCTTGAATTAACCATTTACTGCTAATTCTACCACGTTCTTCTCCATCAGTTACAAGTATTGAATGTCCAGAATCCTTTAAAGCCCAAAGTACCGCACAACCGGCTCTATCATCAGCTCCTAATGCAGACCTTTCTCCAGAGTCAGTTTTGCCAATGAAATTGCTGCCTTGAATATCAACATGGTGCTTTTTATAATCATAACCATAAAACTTATCAAAATATGTATCAGCATGTGCAATTAAAACTACTTTCTTTTCACTTTTTCCTTCAATAAATAAAAATCTTTGTTTACTATCTCTGTCTTTTTCTCTAAAGATAGCATTATCAATTGTCAAAAACTTCTCAAAAATTGGATGTGATGTCCAAATTGGATATTCTAAAAATTGCTTTAGGATTTTTATCTCATTCATATTTTTTCATTGATATATTGTTCTTGAAAATCTCTCACGCCCGATCTAAACTAACTTTTATTTTTTCTGTACTGACTCAATTATTATGAATCATTATCACATATTATCATCGAGTTTTAATTTATTGACAATTAAAAATACAAAAAGACTTTGGTTTTTCAAAATTATCAGCCTCTCAATCATTTATTTTTTTGGAATATTTTACAAATTATTCTTTTTAATTAATAATTCATTACTTTGATTGTCTGAATTGCTTTTTGATAATAAAGCTTACAAATGTATAAACCTTTGTTTATTTCTCCAAAATTTAATTTTATTTTACTCTCCCCCTGAACTAATTCATTAATATTGAATGTTTTAATTTTTTGACCGAGGCAATTGTAAATTTCAACATTTTCTAAAAAATCTCCTATTGCTAATTCAATACTTATCGAAGAATTATTGGTTATGTATCCGATAAAATTATGAGGATTAGAGTCATAATCATCGCAGGAAGCTCTGATTTTCGACCATTTTGCAAAATTCGACGAAAGTTTCCCACCGGCATTTGTAAACATCCCTCCAACATAAAGAGCGTTTTTGTATATAATTAGTTTTGAGACCCTTCCAGCATTCAGTCCCTGCTTTAGCCCTGTTCCAAGAGATTCAATTTCTCCCGTTTTAAGGTTATATTTAAAGATGCTATTGACAGTTAAATTGCCAACTGTGGTGAACCGCCCGCCGATATAAAGATCATCAAACCATTTCACAATTGAACTGACAGACCCGTTGATATCAGGAAAGCGATGGAGAGAATTAGCCTTTCTGTCCCATAGAATCAAGTTTCGAGCTTCAACGCCATTAACATTCGTGAAACTCCCTCCAAAATAAACACTATCATTATCAACTAATATAGTGCCCGGGATACCATTAAATCGAAGTGGTGGTTCTATCCATTTTTTTATGTTTTTATCCCAGACAGCAAAATACGGAGTTCTGACTCCAGCCACTGTATCAAAGGCTCCTGTTATGTAGATCTGTCCGTTTCCTGCATCAACAATAGTAGAGATAGATGCATTACGGTTGTTTATACCGCCCTCCATATCATTCCATTTAGAGCCATCCCAGTAAGTAATATGATTCAATATTAGATCTCCTGATGTAATGAACCTGCCACCGACAAAAATTTCACTTCCTGAAATCAGTATTGGACCCAAAGTCCCGTCTCCTCCGTCAATTCCGGGTCCTATAGGCACCCAGCGTTGTTCCTTGCCCAGCCATTTAGCAACATTGTTGAGTTTTACCGAATCAGCACCAAAAAACCATCCCGTGAAATAAATATCTGAGCCGAGCGATTTGACAGAATAAACAACAGCTGGTGGATCAAGTCCTTTCCTGCAACCCAACCAGTTCTCTCCATCCCACACAGAAAGCCCCCGTGAAGCCTTATCGCCCGTTTTAACAAAGGCACCACCAACATATAGTAGATTGTTCTCATCTATTACCATATCATAAACAATTGAGACAACTCCGTTTCTTTTACCCTTGAACAAATCTACCCAGTCTGTCCCATTCCAAAGTGCAAGCCCGTTGCAAGAAATTTCACCAGCCATATTGAAGGTTCCACCAACCAATAAAGAACTCTGCTCAAATGGGCAAAGAACTGAAACGGAAGGATATTCACCACCATCAACACCGTTTTTCAAAGCTTTCCATTCAACACCATCCCAGAAGGCTATTCTTGGAATATTTTTTCCCCCAATAGTTGAAAAAGATCCTCCTGCATAAAGCTTATTTTTTAAAAATACGAGAGAATTAACAATCCCTTTTGCTCCATCTCCGACTTTTTTCCAGCTAAGACCGTCAAATACAGCCAGATTAGCTACTTCAACATCACCAGCATAAGAGAAAAGCCCTCCAGCATAAATATTACCTTCGTCATCGGTTGTTAAAGTCCTGATCATTTTCCCCTGTCCGCTTTCGATTCCATTGCCCAGCGGAAACCATTGATTTTGTTTTCTATCCCAAACAGCAACCTTCAAAAACTCCTTATCTCCAATCATTTCAAAATCACCACCAATAATAACACTGTCTCCTTTGACGCAAATTGCTCTAACTCTTCCATCGGGTTGCTCTTTGGGCGCATTCCATTTTTCACCATCCCAGAAGGCAAAGTGATTCAGAGTATCAATATTATCAGATGAATTAAAATCACCACCGGCATAAACAATTCCGCTTCTATCAACAGCAATGGAATAAACATTTTTATTAAGACCCTTCCCAAGAGCAGACAACTGAGTTCCATCCCATTTCGCAATGAAATTTACTCTTTTGCCTTCAATTATCTCGAATGAGCCACCAACATAAATCAATGAATCGAAATTAGCCATTGCATAGATTATTCCGCTGCCGATTGAACCGATTTGATGCCATGTATTTGTGTTGAACTTATAAGTAATTATTTTCCCGTTTTCTGCAGAGTAGATATTATTACCAAAGGCAGCAACAGCCGTTACATCGGGATTTTGCCATACGGGATTAATAAAATCTTCACTCCAGAATATATCATCTTCTGAGTTCAGCAAATCACTTTTTAAATAATCAGGAAAGGTTTCTTCATCGGTCATCTGGCAGTTAGCGTATTGGAAAATGATAAAAGCTGAAATAACTATACAAAAATTAGTTAAATACTTTTTCATACTCAATTTCCTTTAGTTCTATAAATCATAAAATACTATTATCAAAAATAAGAGAAAATGGAGAATTTCTTTCTAAAAATTTCATATTAGTTAATATAATCAGATTGATTTTATATAATTTTTTTCAAATTATTTCTTAATTTACTTTTCTTTTAAGTATTAAATTTCGGAGAAACAATGAAGAATTTTTTAGCAGTATTTTTATTTATTTCATTAATTATTTCAAGTTGTTCAAAAGAGGAAGAAAAATTAAAAATGGGAATTATTGATAAAATCACAATTAAAAAAGTTATTGACACATTGACAAAACAATATGGCGAGGAGCAAAGATTCAGAATTGAAAAGGGAGTAAATCAGGTTGCCAGTTTTTGGATGGAAACCGATGGAAGCAAAGGCGATTTTGTCCGTTTCTGCATTAACAATTTCGCTGGGACAGATGAATCGCTCGATAAACTGTTTGAGCGTTTCAGTGCAAATTTTGAATCTATTCTCGGTCATTTCAATAAAATAACGCTCGATCTGAATATGCCTTTGCATCTCGATTATTTCGAGATTCTTCCCATTGATGAAGTATTCGCTGCTTATAGTCCGGGCGCCCATCTCACTGATGACTTTTTCAAAAATAAGATTGCATTTCACTTATTGCTGAATTTCCCTTATTACTCTTTGGAAGAAAAAAACAAGCTTGGAGAAAAATGGACACGCAAACAATGGGCTTATGCAAGGATGGGAGATTTTATCATTTCAAGAGTTCCTTCGGAGGTTGCTCAAAAAATCTCCGAAGCACAAACTGCCTCTGACAACTATATTTCTCAGTATAATATCTACGCAGGCTTTCTTGTTGATGAAAAAGGTCAGACATATTTCCCCGAAGATTTAAAATTAATTTCCCACTGGAATCTGCGTGATGAAATCAAATCACAGTATGGAAAACCCGATGGACTTCCAAAGCAAAAAATAATTTACGAGGTTATGAAAAGGATAATCACTCAGGAAATTCCTCAGGAGGTAATCAATAAAAACAATTACCATTGGAATCCTTATACTAACAAAATCTTTAAGGACGGGAAGGAAATCCCCGCAAAACCAGAACCTGATACAAGGTATAAGATGTTGCTCAATAATTTCCTTGCTGTTAAAGCCGCAGATCCTTACAATCCATACTATAAAACATATATTGAAAGGAAATTTGACAAAGAAATGGAAATGCCGCTTAAGGAGGTGGAAGATCTCTTTGTTAAATTAGTCTCGTCGGAAACAGCAAAAAAAGTGGGCGAATTAATCAAAAAAAGATTAGGAAGGAATCTTGAACCTTATGATATCTGGTATGACGGCTTCAAAGCAAGAAGCACTATGTCTCAGGATGAGCTCGATAGAATTACTAAAAGCCGCTATCCAAATACAGAATCCTTTCAAAGAGAACTTCCGGTGATTTTGAGAAAACTCGGTTTCTCGAAAGAAATGGCTGATTTTATTTCCGACAAAGTTGTCGTTGACCCCTCAAGAGGTGCAGGACACGCATGGGGAGCACAAATGAAATCCGAAAAAGCCAGATTGAGAACCCGTATCGGCAAGGATGGAATGAATTATAAAGGTTATAACATTGCTATTCACGAATTTGGACATAATGTGGAGCAAACCCTTACCTTGCAAAAAGTGGATTATTATATGCTTAATGGCGTTCCTAATACAGCATTTACTGAAGCAATAGCATTTATCTTTCAAGCAAGAGATTTAGAGCTTTTAGGAATTAAAAATGATGATCCAAACAAGGAATATCTTGCTGCACTTGACAATTTCTGGATGAGTTATGAAATTATGGGTGTGTCCCTGCTCGATCAGGAGGTCTGGAAATGGCTTTATAATAATCCAGATGCCACCCCCGAAAAATTAAAAGAGCAGGTTATCAAGTTAGCAAAAGACATCTGGAATAAATACTATGCAGAAATTTTCGGAATCAAGGACCAGCCTATACTCGCTATCTATTCTCATATGATTGACTATCCCCTTTATTTATCGGCTTATCCGATTGGTCATCTGATTGAGTTTCAGCTTGAAAAATATATGAAAGGCAAAAACTTTGCTGACGAACTGGTGAGAGTATTAACTCAAGGTTGTTTGACTCCTCAAATCTGGATGAAAAATGCTGTGGGAAGCCCTGTTTCGGTTGATGCTACAATTGAAGCAGCCGAAGAGGCATTGAAGAATTTAAAATAGTATTTTTTTTAAAATTTCTAAAACTGATTTACTTAAATACCAAGGATGTTTGCTCAGCCTTTTGTGTTCAGGTAGCTCGAACATCCTTGTTTGTTTATTTGTTCACTTTGGTTTTAGATCAACTTTTCTCTTTATTAAACACTAATAAAACAAGTTATTTTTGAATACTCTTTAATAAGCATAACGGACTTTAAAATTCAGTGCTTGTTCTTTGTTTTTATCCACTTTGACTTTGAAAATAACAGTTTGTGAGTCTTTTTTCTCGTATGGTATGTTTGAAGATAGAATCTGCCAATCACTGCCAAGTGTCCTTTCAACTTCAACTTCAATATTTTCATTCTTACGGTTTTTAATCTTAACTTCGTAAGTGTATTCGAAAACCTTGTCAGAAATTCTATTTTGGTCTAATTCTTTTTCTTCGGCAACGATATCAAAGGCATCGCCAACCTTCAGCTTGATTTTTTCATCTTTTGGTGTGTGGTCAACCATATCCTCGCCAATGAATTCGAGTGATTGACCATCTGATTTATATAGCCTGACTTTTCCTTTTGGGAAGGGCATCCCAAGTCCATTTTTTTCATTATTTTCGAATTCGATAACAACTGCAACTTTATTAGTCTGATTTGAAGAATAATAATATCTGTAATAACCGCCACTGCGATACAGATATTTTTTATTTACATTCACATTTTTTGCTTCAAAAAGAGAAATTTGCTTGGTTTCGTTCTGGTTGATTGTTGTTGGATTCTTCAAATTATAAATATGGTATTCAAAAAATGCTTTCTCCTCAAATTGTTGTGGTGGAGCTTCATACGTAGCAGCATTTTTTTCCTGATAATCCATATAAGCTCGATAGTAGGGTTGTGGTTGAATGATATTAACGTCTCCTGCAATAAGCTTCAGAACTGCCTCAGGATAAGTCGCCCCTGAATTATTTTCTATACTAACCCATGAATTCAAATCAATTTTAGCATCGTTTTTATCCAGCACAGCAACATATTCTGCATGCCAGTTCATCCCCTGAGTTTGATAGGAAAGTTCAATTTCTTTGTTTCCTGCCGTTTTTGAGCTGATTTTCCAGACAAGAGTTGGTTTTGTAATTAATCCTTCGGGCAGTGAGCCAACAGTAATCTGATATTTGCTGATATCGGGTATCATAAGTAATCCGCCGCTTGTTGTTCTGAGGACGATTTGAGTATTATTAATGGATAGCAAGGTTCCTTCGATAGATTTACCCTGCTCAGAAATCATTGATACAGATTTGTCAATGTATTTCTCTAAAATTTTTAACAGACTGACAAGGTCATAGCGATAATTTTGCTCGAGTACCTGACCGTCGAACTTGATATTTACGCTTGTGGGATCAATCATCTGGGCAACGTCAGTCATGTTGATCTCTGAAATTCCTGATTTAACGTTAAAATTTCTGATATCCCTTATAACTCCAAGATTATTATTATAAACAGTAACATACAAAGCTTTTCTGTCAACCGGCTGGGTTTGAGAAACTGAAATAAAACTTAGCAGCATTAGTATAGTTCCGGCAATTATTTTCATATTCATAACATCCCCTTAAAACTTAATATTTTTGAAATTCAAAATTAATATCCATTTTTTATTTATTTGTTTCAAAATATAATTATTTTTTCTGATACTTTCACTTTTCATTGTAGCAAGGTTATCAATTGTGTCATCAGCTTGATATCATACCTTAATTAAAATTTTACATAAGTGAGAAAGAACAGTTTTAGTAAATTCGGACAAGCTTTCAAAGTAGTAATCAATTCTTGAGTCATAATTTCATGATATTTCTAAATCAAGTATTAAGAAAATTTGACTTAAAATTAAAATAAATATTTTGCTATGATCCAAACTAACAATCGTATTAAAAAAATAAAATGAAACCAGAAAAAAAAATTTACGTAATTCTTTTTGGTTTTGTTTTTTTTATAAAATGAGGTTTAAAATGAAATGGTTATTATCTTTATTATGTTTTTCTTTATTATCAATTTCTGTTTATTCACAGGATAAATCTAAAGAACAAACATTGTTCGGTAATGGTGAAGTCTGGCATGGAGGATATGGGGCAGGAGAATTAAAAATTACCCAGATTAATGATGAGCTTGCTCTGATGATTGGCGGAAGAGGAGGATGGATTATCAATAGTATTTTTTCGATTGGAGGAGCAGGGTATGGTCTTATAACAAATCACAAAATATCAGACTATTACGGTAAGGATTCATCTGCATATTTACGTATCTGTTACGGTGGAGTTTATCTTAATTATATTAACAATTCCGATGAATTGGTTCATTTTACGATTAGCGCCCTGATAGGAGCTGGTTCAGCCTTATATACTCAATCTTGGACAGAATTAATAAATCATGACTGGGACTATAAAAAAAGCTGGAATCGTGAGATTACCCCATTTTTCATATTTGAACCGGGGGTTGGTGTGGAATTAAATCTTACAAGTTTTATGAGAATTGAACTGGGAGCAAGCTATCGAATTGTTTCGGGAATAGATATGACAAGAACTAAGAATTCTGATATATCCGGTCCATCAGGTAATCTGGCTATCAAATTTGGTAAATTTTGATATTGTATAATACAATTTTAAATTTAACTGAAATATATTTTGGGCAGATTTTTCTGCCCTTTTCTTTATTTGAAATTCTATTTGGAAAAAGTTTAAAAATAATTAAGCATATATGCACAGGGAGCGAGTTATTGAGAAATGAGGGAAACAAAAAAAGTTATCAACAATTCACAGCAATTGTGTGATATATTTTACTTTGTTTACTCGCCAATAATCTTAATAAGAACCCTCTTCCTTCTCATTCCATCGAATTCACCATAGAAAATCTGTTCCCATGGACCAAAATCGAGCTTTCCGTCTGTAATTGCAACTGTAACCTCACGCCCCATTATCTGCCTTTTCAAGTGGGCATCAGCATTATCCTCAAATCCGTTGTGCCGATATTGAGAATGTGGTTTTTCAGGTGCTAATTTTTCGAGCCAATTCTCAAAGTCGTAGTGGAGTCCAGATTCGTCATCGTTAATGAAGACACTTGCAGTTATATGCATAGCATTAACCAGCACAAGTCCTTCCTTAACGCCGCTTTCCCTTACTGCCTGTTGCACCTGTGGAGTAATGTTGATAAACTCCCTGCGGGATTTTGTCTGAAACCATAATTCTTTTCTATAACTTTTCATTTCTTCACTTTGGATATTTACCAAAAACTTTAGAAAAAAATTTATGAAGGTTATGTGGGAACGAGTCATCGGAGACAAACATCATCAAACATCTTTTGCTTATGACATTTATATTGTGTTGCTTGCAAAAATCAATAGCTTCTTTTGATTCGGAACCTTGCTGAAGCCAAACCTTTTTAATCTGATTTTTGTGGGCATTCTCCAAAAGATTTAATACAGCGTCAGGTTTCACAGAGCATATCAAAGGATCAACTTTTTCGGGAAGACTGTCAAGAGTATGATAGCATTTTACTCCCTTGTATTCTGTCAGGTTCTGATTAATCGGATAGGTTTTAATTTCCTTTTTTATTAGTTCGTCATAAATATAATTTCCAAATTTATCTTTATTATTCGAAACTCCTGCAAGTGCAAATACTTTGCTGCTCAAAAAATCAGTTATCAATTCTTTTTCACTCATTTTAATACCTTATTGTTTATAATCATTTTTTCATTATCGGATACGAATAAGAATCTATCCCATCAGAAAACAATACATAATAAGTCCCTGAGGCAACTGAAGGCAGGTTGAATTCTCCGTAATACCGGGAACCTGATAACTCAATTGCTGTTTCTAATATTTTCTTTCCGAGCAAATCAATAATTGTTATGCTAAGTTTGGATTGATTCCATCTTTTTAATTTTATGAACAATTTAAAAGAAGACTCAAAAGGAATAGGTATAGCTTCGAATTCCACATTGTTATCTATCGAGGTTTTTTTTTCAACGTTGCTAATCAAACTTGTGTAAGCTATAGGCAGTTTTCGGATCCTAATCCCTGTTGCATTGAATATTGCATTACACAAAGCCGGTGTTACAGAAGGAAAACCTACCTCACCCATGCCCGATGGCGTTTCCGAAGTATTAATTATATCTATATCAAAATCGGGAACATCCTCCATAGTAAGCCACCTGAAATTATTAAATCCAGATTGCTGAATTTCGCCATTTTTGATTGTAATTTCAGTGTTAAGTGCAGTGGAAAAGGCATCAATAGCAGCTCCCATGATTTGATTTTTTACGTTCCCCGGGTTAATAGCAAAGCCGGGATCAACAACTGCATATGCTTTTTGTATCTTTAATTTTCCTTCTTCGCTGACAGAGACTTCGACAACGTGTGCAATATAAGCTCCATAGCCAACGAAGGCAGCTATTCCTCTACCCCAGCCTTTTGGTAGATTAGACCCCCAATTAGATTTTTCAGCTACCAGCTTAAGAACATTTTTTAGTCTTGTATCTTTAGTCAATTCAAACCTGAATAGGTAAGGGTCTTTTCCGGCAAGGTGTGCGAGCTCATCCATTAAAGATTCATTTACAAATATATTCTGTGTGTAATCAACAGAACGCCATGGACCTGTCCTGATTCCAAAACTCCGGGATGCAGTCTGGTTTGTTATATTAGGAATGTCATAGATTGGATTATTAGGCGAAACATCCCCCTGAGAAATAACTTTCTGTATCCATCCCGATGGTTTTCCATCAATGGTAATTCCAGCTTTAACTACATGAATACTTGCAGGTCTGTAATCATCATTTTTTATGTCATCTTCTTTTGTGTAGAAAAACAAGACAGGATAGCCAGAGGCTTTTGAGATTTTTGCTGCCATTATAATGTAGTCATTGTCATGGCGGCGTCCGAATCCACCTCCGGATAGCATAACATTAACCCTGACATTAGCATTGGATATACCTAAAGCATTAGCAACACCTGTCCGGGCTGTCTGAGGATTTTGAGTGCCTGCCCATATTTCACACTTTCCATCACTGAATTTCGCAAAAGCACTCATTGGCTCCATAGTTGTATGAGCGAGGAAGGGAACTTCGTAAATTCCTTCAATAAATTTGCTTGTATTTGCTGGGAGATTTGGTAATGTTCCGATTCTGTCAATCCATTCTTTGCGTATATCCTCTGAACTAAAATCCGAATTTTTCTTCCATGTTACTTTCAGTGCGTTCCTTCCTTCAAGGGCAGCAAATGAATTCTCGGCAACAACGGCAATTCCTTCGCTCAACTGATAAACGCCAAGAACACCCTTAACCTTTAGGGCATCTTTATCATCGAAAGACTGCAATGAGCCACTTATATAGGGACATCTGAGAATCACAGCATATTTTATTCCTTCGATTCTGAAATCGCTTCCATATTTTGCTTTTCCCTGCACAATATCTGGTTCATCATAATTCCATTTTGTTTTACCTAATATTTTGAACTCTGTAAATTTTTTCAGAGTTATTGAATTTGCTGGCGGGACAGGTAAAGTCAAAGCCTTGTCCACAAGTTCTCCGTAGGATAATTTCCTGTTGCCGTTTTTTTCATAAACAAAACTTTTCTCGGAGTAGCAATTGCTTTCGGGAATGCCCCAGATGAGCGAAGCCGCAGATATAAGCATTTTCTTTGCCTGAGCTCCTGCAATTCTCAAAGGTTGCCAGAATGTTCGAATGCTTGTGCTCCCACCGGTTGATTGATTTCCATATTTTGAGTCTCCTTCGGCATTTCTAACCCTGACTAAGTCCCAATCAGCATCAAGTTCTTCAGCTACTATCATCGAAAATGATGTCCTGACTCCCTGACCTAGTTCAGAGCGTGCTATCGTTATAATAACCTGATTATCTTTAGTAATTTCTACCCAGACACTCGGAGCAAAGCTCATAATTTTATTATCACCATCTCCGGTTATTATCAGCTCCGCCAGAGCTTTGTCAGACGATGTGAAACCAGAAACAATTCCCGCAAAAGTGAGAGCCGAACCAAATATAAACCTTCTTCTTGAAATATTGTTTTTTTCGTTCATAATTATTCCTTTGAAGCAAGAATTATAGCATCCCTGATTTTGTTATAAGTCCCGCAACGACAAATATTATCAGACATTTCGGAATTTATGTCTTCAATTGTTGGCTTTGGCTTTTTCTTCAGTAATGCAGCAGCAGTCATTATTTGACCGGGTTGGCAATAACCACATTGACTGACTCCGATTTCCACCCATGCTTTTTGCAAAGGATGACTGCCGTCGTCAGAAAGTCCCTCGATTGTAGTTATTTTTTTTGTGCCTATAAATCTAACCGGTATAAGGCAGGATTGTTCTGCATTTCCGTCAATCAGGACAGTGCAGGATTTGCAGAAACCAATTCCACAGCCATACTTTGTTCCGGTCAAACCGAGAATATCCCGAAGAACCCATAATAAAGGCATATCTGGATCTACATTAATATCATAATCTTGATTGTTAATATTGAGAATCATTATATTATCCCTGGTCTTTTTGGACACTATTTGAAAGCAGTTACTTCAATTTCCAATAAACACCCTAATGGTAAATTCCCGCAAGGAACTATAGCCCTCGCTGGTTTGTGCTCCCCAAAAAATTCACTGTAAACATTATTTACTTCCCCTCTAAGCTCAATATCAGTCAGATAAATCCTTGCCTGAAGAACTTGATTTTTATTGCTTCCAGCTTCATTGAGTATTGTATTGATATTGTCAAGCACTTGTTTGGTCTGTGTAGAAATCCCCTGAGGAATTTCATTAGTTTCCGGGTTTATTGGTAGTTGCCCTGCAAGGAAAAGCATCCCGTTATGCTCAACACAATGTGAATAATGACCTAAAACTTTTGGAAATTTTTCGCTTGAATAAGTTTTCATAATAATATACTTAAATATTTAACAAATTAATTTACTCAAAAATAAAAATATTAAACTGATTTAAAAAATAAACTCACTGTTAATTTTTTTATAGTAAAATATATGGTATAATTTTATATCTTAATAAAATAAATGAGTTCAACAAAAAATTCGTAATTTTATTTTTTATCATTATCAATAATTTGGAATAAAGATGAAATCTAAATTAATAATAATGCTTTCCCTGTTTTTTATTATTCCTAATCTAATTCTGTCTCAAGATATAATAGGTAAGTGGTCTGGCGAAATAAATGTTCTCAATCAGAAATTGAACATTGTTGTCAATTTTAAAATCGAAAATGATTCCCTAAAGGGAAAAATTGATATACCCCAGCAGATGGCTTTTGGATTGGATTTATCGAATATTAAAACTGAAAATGAATCTGTAAATTTCGAACTTGTTGCAGGACCGGGAAATATAGCTTTCTTCGAGGGAGAATATTTTCTTGATGACAGCGGAAATCCAAAAATTGAGGGTAAATTCATTCAAATGGGCATTGTCGGAACCTTTAACTTAGAATTAGCTAAAGAAGAAGCTAAGAAGCAACAAACCCCTACAGCTCAGAATTTTACTGACTTGGATGTCAGGATTGTTGCCGGTCCCGATACTTTGGGAGGCACTTTGTCTATACCAAATATCAATTCAAAGAAGAAGTTCAAATGTGTTATACTCATTACCGGTAGCGGTCCTCAGGACAGGGATGAAGATGTTTTTGGTTTCAAAATCTTTAAAGAACTTGCAACTCATCTGGCAAATTCAGGTATAGCAGTTCTTCGATGTGACGATAGGGGGTTCGGTCAATCTACTAATTCTCTCGGTAACAAGGTTACTACTTTTGATTTTGCCAATGATGTTGAAGCCTGTATTAAATATTTAAAAAATCATTCTTCGATTGACCCAAAAAAAATCGGTCTTTTAGGACATAGCGAGGGAGGTATCATTGCTTCAATTGTTGCATCAAGAAATAAGGATGTCGCTTTTGTTGTTTTAATGGCTGGAACTTCAATCAGGGGAGATTCCCTGCTGATATCACAGCTATACGAAATTACAAAAGCTTCTGGTGCTTCTGATGAAGATATTCAAGAGGCTTTACGCTGGCAGAAAAACACATTGAATGCCATTAGAACCGATACTGGATGGGATAAACTTCGGGAGGATATGTTCATTATGTCGAAAAAACAGATTGATACTCTTCCCGAGTCTCAGAAAAAAATGTTTCCCGATTCCTTGATTTATCAGAGGATTGATATGTTAATTGCTCAATCGAGAAACGACTGGATGAGAGAGTTTATTAAAATTGACCCTGCAGATTATATTGAGAAAATCTCCTGCCCTGTCCTTGCTTTGTTCGGCCAACTTGACACACAGGTTCCACCAAATACGAATGAAATACCAATGAGAAATGCTCTGAATAAATCTAAGGTTAAATATGAAATAAAAATATTCGATAAGGCTAATCATCTTTTTCAGGAGGCTCAAACAGGCAGTCCAAATGAATATTTTATGCTCGAGAAAAAATTCGTCCCCGGATTTCTTGAATATATTTCAGGTTGGATTCTGAAAATTTAATCCAATAAATATCCATAGTTAATGAAGATAATAGTATCAATCGGTGATTGTAATGGTATCGGTCTTGAAACGTTCTACAAAGCCGTGCATAAATTAAACTCTGGCAGGGCTCTGAAGGATAAGATTCGCCTTAGCTTAGCCGGGAATAAAAAATCAATTAAAGAGTACTTTAAAAAACTCAATTTTGATGCCCGCAGTTCGAAGAATGGAATTGTGATTGAAAATATTGAGATTGATATAATTGACCTATCATACTATTCCCCTGTCAAATTTGGGAAAATGACCAATGAATCTGCAAAACTTACAATCGAATCTCTTGATTTTTCAGTTCAGGCAGTTATTGATAAAAAATATGATGCTTTGGTAACCCTACCAATCAATAAATATGCTTTGCAAAGAGTTGGGTGGAAATACCCCGGACACACTGAATTTTTAGCAGCAAAAACCCTTTCAGATTCTTATCTGATGATTTTAATGCGTGGTAAGCTACGCGTAGCTCTTGTTACAACCCACATTCCAATTTCAGAGCTCACAAAAACAATCAATCAGCATCTGATAAATAATAAAGCGATATCATTTTTAAATTCATTGAAGCAAGATTTTTCAATAAAACGACCTAAAGTAGCAGTTCTCGGTCTTAACCCCCATGCCGGAGAAAATGGTTCAATCGGAAATGAAGAAATTATGATAATCAAACCTGCTATTGATAATCTAAATATCGTAGAAAATAATTTTTTTGGTCCTTTCCCTGCTGATGGTTTCTTTGCACATAATGAATACAAGTATTACGACGGGATTCTGGCTATGTATCACGATCAGGGTTTAATCCCCCTGAAGCTTTTAGCCGGCAACAAAGGAGTTAATTTTACGGCTAACCTGCCAATAGTAAGGACTTCACCTGACCACGGAACTGCCTTCCAGATAGCTGGAAAAGGGATTGCAAATGGTTACAGCACATATGAAGCAATTAAAATGGCATACCAAATATCAAAGCGAAGAAAAAATAATCAAGGAATGTAAATTCTCTTTCTTATGAATTTACTCCTGCCGATTCTGATTTCACCAATATAGTCTCCCGGAGGCATAATTCTCCCTGCGTCATCCCGCACATTCCAGGTAAATGTATATTTCCCTGGTGATTGTTTACCGCTGAATATAGTTGCTACTACACGTGCTTGTATAGAATAAACAACTACCTCAACATCTGTATATGTATCAACATCATAAGTTAGAACAGGGGAGACATCCTCCACCAAACCAAGTAGCTTCCCTATGTCAGATAAATTAGCCTTGAAGCCAAATGGTTGACTGGTTCGAATATATGGAACATAAGTAGAAAGTTTCTGATGCAGTTCATAAAGTGCAAACTCGTGAGGAGAAGGAATAAAATATTCTGATGGAAGGTCAAGGTTTTTCCTTGCAATATCAAGTGGAGTTCCCTTGTTGAGTTCACCCATTAATCTTAAGTCGGGTTCGAACCTTTTTAAATCCAGAGAAAATCTTGTTGAGGAAGGAATTCTTGTTCGTAAAGCCTGAAAATAAGCACTGTCCTGCTGAGGTGTAGTTTGAAAAAAAATTTCACCCGGTAGAATTATGATTGGCTCTGATGTATCTGATTCTATCTCAATCAGACTTCTTCCCCCTGCTTTATTTTGACCATTACAAGGTAACACAAAAAAAAGGGCGAAAAAGATAAGCCCCAGCAATATTTTTATCTTAATAAGTTGAATAACTCAATCCATCTATCAAAATCAATAAACAAATTCTTAAAAGTAGTATAAAAACAAATATAGAAAAAATATTGTTGAATTGTAAAATTTATGTCAATAAGAATTTTAATTTATTGAATGATCTTTGTTTTTTAAACATCTTAAAAAAAATTATAGACTGAATTTTTTTTGTAATATATTTGTAACTACTGAAAATTAAATAGAAAGTTTTGAGCAAAGTAATAAAAATAATGCATAGAAATACTTATCGTTACTGTTATTATCTTTTATTATTTATTTTTACTACATATTACTCTTTTTCACAGTCCAATGGCTCAAAATTAGAACTAATCCCATCCCCCTTTGATAGATCTCTTGCTGAAATTGGCAAGATTGAATATATAGGTAATAAGACCTTCATCGATGAAGAATTAAACAAAATAAATAATTTGAGAGCGAGTGACAGAAATGTATTCCACAGAATTTTTCAATACTATCTGAACGAAATCAGAAAGAACAGGGCTACCCCTCCACCGCTTATAGATGCTTTCAAAATGTCTATCAATACTATGGCTAACGAGCTCAGATTTTATGAACCTATCAGAGTTAAAGACGAAATTGAAAAAATCAAAAACTTTTACGAACAAAAAGGGTTTCACAATGCCTCGGTAAGTTATACCATCGAACCTGATTACAAAAAAAGCATTAACATTATCAAAGTATTAATAGAAGAAAATGAACGTTGGTCAATCAGTAATGTTAATTATATTGGCCTTGATTCACTTCCTGAAGATATAAAATACAAAATAAATAAGTTAAGATTACTGAAGGTTGGAGATTTTTTTGACGAAGTTATCTTAACACAGGAAGTTGTTCTACTTCAAAGATTTCTTCTCGATAATGGTTATTTTTATACTAAGTTCGAAGTTCCTTTAGTTACAATTGACACACTTAAAAAACAAGATAGTATCACAATAATTTTTACCCCCGGAAAAAGACAGAGATTCGGAGATATACATCTTGTAGATTTAAAAAACGGTCAGCAATCTGTTGGTCATAATATGAAAATCGCTCAGCTGGAAATTAAAAAAGGGGATTGGTATAGTTTGAGTAAAATAAATAGAAGTCTTTCAAATTTATTGTCATTAGGCACTTTCGATTTTGTTTCAATTGATACATCAACAGCTATTTATCCGAAAACAGATACTTCCATTCCTTTCAAAGTATCATTACAATATCGCAAACAGCAGGAATACGGTATTGGTATATTTTCCAACCGAACAGTTATAGACAACTTCCTCAATGGAGGTATCGAAGCTTCTTATATACACAGGAATATATTCGGTTCGGCACAGGTATTTAATCCTTATGCAAGATTTGTCATCCAAAACATAAGCGAGGCTCTTTACGACAGGAGCAAAGCTTTATTTGAGTTCCAGCTTGGAATTAATTTTGCTCAACCTCTTTTATGGACAATTGATGTTTCGAGAATCGGTTTAACAATCCAACCACTATACTCTGTCAGAACAGTTTATAATCAGTTAAGAATTAATACTTTTTCTTTGCCAATTAAGTTTCCCGTCAGACAGCCAAAATTTACATATATTCATAATTTTTCTATTGATTTTAATTTCGAGCGGGAACTTCCTTTGAATTTTTCGGAAGCAAAGAAAAAAATGCTTGAAAGTGCCATATCAAGAGAGGACAGCGTAAGAGTCGAAGAAATATCAAATATATATGGTAATCTTGATGAATTTGTAAAATCTAAAAATCCTATTTTTACTTCAACTTCGTTCGGATTATCTCTTATTAGTGATACAAGGGATAATCCTTTTTCTCCACTTAGCGGACATTTTGCAATTTATTCATTCGAAATACCATTTTCTGCATTCACAGGCACTAATAGTATTCTGGGCAATAACAAGTTCTTGAGATTCCAGCTTGCTAATTATTGGTTCTGGGGGTTAAATAAGCAATTGGTTCTGGCTTTGAAGCAAAGAGAAGGTTTTATTTACTGGTGGAACAAAGCTGAGTCCTTTATTCCATTTGAAAAGCAATTTTTTGCAGGAGGGGCAAACAGTGTTCGTGGCTGGCCCTCACGCCGATTGAGATATAACAAAAAAGAACTTAACCTCACAGGCTCTGCCTATGACTATGCTGTCAACTTTGTCGGAAACAGCATTATTATCGAAGGAAGCCTTGAACTTAGATATAGATTTTCTTCTTCCGGTTCTGGCGTTATAGCCGAACAGATTGCTAATTTTGGTGTTACTGGTTTTCTGGACTGGGGCAATGCTTTCAATTGGCTTTTGCTGGATGATATTACAAAAGATTATATTGATAAGTATAATTGGTGGGAATTCGGAACCGGTTTGGCTTTGGCTGTTGGATTGGGATTGAGGTATGAAACACCTGTGGGACCATTCAGAATTGATTTTGCATGGCCACTTTATGACCCTAATCGTATTGGGGGAGACAAACTAATCTTCAACCGTCGTGATGGACTTTCGGCATTTACTTTTCATGTTGGTTTAGGTCATTCATTCTGATATTTTTGAAACATTTTTTTCTTTTTTGCGTAAATGATTAATCATAAATAATTTAAAAAAGGAATGACTATGAAAAAAGAAATGTTAATTGGATTCTTTGTTACTTTTGTAGCTTTTTCAATGTATTCTTTTGCTTTCCAAAACCAAGATGCAAAGAAAGACACTTCTGATTCTGGCTTTTTTTCGGAATGGTCTGAATTTTATGGAATAAGAACTTTATCCAGATCAGAAAAGTCCCCTTCTCTTGATTTTTATTGGGGTTTCTTGCAGCCTTCATTCAAGGTTCAGAATTATCAGGACAGATTTAGTAAAATCGGAGATCTCTCGCTTAAAATCGGTTACTCAAGAATCAGCACCAAAGAGTTTATAGTCAAATATAGCAATGAAAGTGTTTTGTTTCAGGGGTTTTCCTCAGATTACAATCCTTCGTTCGAGAAAAAACAAAACGATATTGAACTGAAAGGATGGAGAGCTGGTCTGGAAACTGCTTCAGGTTATGGTTATGAATTTTCTGAAAATTTCAAATTGCTGCTTTATAATTCTAACGCTTTGATCTGGAATCGCCTTGAATTTAAGGATGGTTCTTTTTTGAACGATTCCGCCCACATCTATGACACTTACAACGAATCAATAAGATTAGGTGATAAATTTGAAGGTGGAATAAAAATTCAGCTTTTCAAACCTATTGGCATATCGGCAGCTTATGAAAGGTCAATTATTTTCCCACGACACTTATTCTGGTATTGGCTTGGTAGTGAAGCAATTGAATTAGTCGGGCAAAACCTCGTTGATGGATTTGTCAGATCTGTAATAAAATCCAACTCTGTTGCCGCTCCTATTGTTGCCTTTGCTTTGAAAAACGGATTGTCCTATGTTCTCTATGAATTAAGAAGCGAAAAAATGAACTGGCCCTTCGATACGACTGTTCCTTTGCATTTTCAATCATTTAAGTTTGGTTTATCTTTCATTTTTTAATTAGAGAATAGCCAGTGATCATATTTATTTTTCTGCTTTCAGAATTCAATTCTTTGTAATCAGAAAAAAATTTAATAAAAACTACGTTTATCAGGTGTATAATTCAACCCATAGTATTATACTTTGTAGGTATCTTACCCTTTCAATTTATATTCATCAACCACGTCTAAGAGTAACTAAATTTTAAAAAAAATGCTTGGGAACCGTTACGATATAATTGTTATAGGTGCCGGTCATGCTGGTATCGAAGCTTCTTATGCAGCTGCCAAAATGGGCTGTAAAACTGCCCTTATTACAATCAGTCTGAATACTATCGGACGTCCCTCCTGCAATCCTTCTATTGGAGGAACGGCTAAGGGACATCTGGTCAAAGAGCTTGACTCCCTTGGTGGTGTTATGGGAATTTTGGCGGATAGAGCCGGGATTCAGTTCAAAATGCTTAATCGTTCAAAAGGTCCGGCAGTTTGGTCCCCAAGATGCCAGATTGATAAAGACCTTTACCCTTTATATGCTTTCGATCTACTCTCAAAAACAAAAAATCTGACTTTGATTGAAGCAACAGTAGCCGAGATATTAATCGAAAAGGACACCGTCATTGGCGTTAGAACACTCGACAATGAAATTATCAATTCCAAGGCTATTGTATTTTGTGCTGGAACTTTCCTTAATGGTTTAATGCATATCGGTGATAAAGCAATCTCTGGTGGTCGTTATGGAGAAGCAGCATCAAAATATATTTCTGACCTTCTGAACCGCTATGGATTTGATATGGGAAGATTAAAGACAGGAACTCCGCCCCGCCTTGCAAGGGAATCCATTGATTTTGATTCAATTACCCCTGCTTATGGTGACGACGAACCTGAGCCTTTTTCGAGAAAGACAAAACAAGTAAAAAACAGAATTATTTGCTGGCTCACTCAAACAAGCGAAGAAACTCATAATATTTTAAGGGAGGGTTTTGACCGCTCTCCAATGTTTACAGGAATTATTAAAGGAGTTGGTCCCCGCTATTGTCCCTCTGTTGAAGATAAAGTCGCAAGATTTTCCGACAAACCTTCTCATAAGATTTTGCTTGAGCCCGAGGGATTAAGCACAAATTCAATTTATGTCAATGGATTTTCAACAAGTTTACCAGAAGATATACAGGAGCGAGGTATCAGATCAATCAAAGGACTTGAAAAAGCAGAATTTTTGAGATATGGCTATGCAATTGAATATGATTTCTTCTTTCCTTACCAGTTAAAATATACACTTGAAACAAAATTGGTATCAGGACTTTTTTTTGCAGGTCAGATAAACGGAACATCGGGTTACGAAGAAGCCGCTGTTCAGGGCTTTGTTGCTGGTGTTAATGCTGCACTAAAAGTCAAAAACGAAGGTGAATTTTTCCTTAATCGCTCCGAAGCATATATTGGCGTATTGATTGACGACCTTGTTAACAAAAATACTGAAGAACCATATAGAATTTTCACTTCGCTTGCCGAATACAGATTACTCCTCAGGCAGGACAATGCTGATTTAAGGTTGATGCACTACGGTTATAGACTTGGTTTGATTACAAATGAAGAATTTGATAAATTGAATGAAAAAAAGGAAAAAATAAATAAACTCGATGAATACGTAAAAAGTGTTAAATTGAGAGCCGATTCGATTAATAATTACCTTGAACAAGTTAATGAGTCTCCGGTGATAGATAGTCTTGAACTTTATCAATTGACGAAAAGAAGCAATGTTCAATTGATGGATTTGTTGAAAATGGCAAACTCTTTCCCGTTGGAAATAAAATCTGTTTTGCTTGAACCAGATGTGGTCGAGCATCTTCAGGCTGAAATCAAATACGAGGGTTATATTGCAAGGCAAATGAAAGAAGTCGAAAAATTCAAAGAAAATGAAAGCAGGAAAATACCTCATAACTTTGATTATGATAAAGTATCTTCCTTATCAAACGAAGCAAGGGAGAAGCTCAAGAAAATAAAACCGTCCTCTCTTGGTCAGGCTTCCCGAATTTCTGGTGTTTCTGCTTCGGATGTGGCAATTTTGTCTGTGTTTCTAAAATAATTAAAAAAAGTTTCACGTGTAACATTAATGAGAAAAAAAATACTAATAATTGGTGCAACCGGGGCTCTGGCAATGGCTTTAAGCAAATTACTACTTGCGGAGACCGATCACTCTTTATATTATTTGACATCGAAAGATACTAAAATAACAGAAGACGAAACCAGATTTTTAATAACTCATCCGCTCGAAGTAAAAAATGTTAAGAATTTTTGTTTTAATATTCTTCCAGATGTTATTATAAATTGTGCGGGTTTTTCTGATGTTGTTCTTGCTGAAAATGAACGCAAATTAGCATGGGATTTAAACGTCCGCGTTGTTGAAAATTTAGTAAATATTTCTAAAATTTTGGACTCTCACCTTGTCCTTATTTCTTCAGATTTAGTTTTCGATGGACTGAAAGGTCCTTATTATGATGATACTAAGCCAAACCCGGTGAATTATTACGGTAAGACAAAACATACAGCCGAAAATATAAGTCTTACAACTTTGAAAAAAATTACTGTTGTCAGAACAACCCCCTTTTATGGTCTTCCTTTTTCTGAAAATAATACATTTTTAGATGATTATATTTACAAGTTATACCGAAATTATCCGGTGAATGCCAGTGATTTTTTATTTACTAATCCCTGCTTTATTGATGATTTAACTTTGACCATTATGAAATTAATTGACAGGGAACTTTTTGGTGTTTTTAATACTGGTGGACCCGACTGGTTAAGTCATTATGACTTTGCTGTTAAAGTAGCTGATATATTTGATTTCAATAAAAAACTGATACATAAAATCAAAAATCCTTTTGAAGGTGTAAGGATGCCCCTTAAAGCCGGACTATTAACTCTTAAGACAGAGACAAACTTAAGTCTTAAATTTACACCTCTTGAAAATGGATTGACCGCTTGCAAATTCAGATTTTTTGACAAATGATGATTATTTTTTTAAAGGTAACTTATGGTTTTTAATGGGTTTTCTAAAGATATATTTTGGTTTTTTTCGGAACTGAAAAGCAACAACAACAAAGAATGGTTTTACGAAAACAAGAAATTTTACGAAAAAGAAATTAAAGAAGTCTCCAAAGAGCTTCTCATCGAAATGAGTCAAAGGTTTGCTTCATTAGGTTTGCCTTTTGTGGCAGATCCTAAAGTAAGTTTATTCAGGATAAACCGTGATATTCGCTTTAGTTCAAACAAAGACCCATATAAAACAAATCTTGGAATTTACTTCCCTTACAACACCAAACTTGGTGAACGTCTGCCAGAATCTCCTGGCTTATATTATCATTTTGCTCCCGAAGAATCATTTATTGGTGGTGGCATCCATATGCCAAGCTCTGAAACATTAAGAGCTTTGAGGATAAAAATTTCGAGCTACTGGGAAGAACTTTTAGAAATTATCAATGCAAAAGATTTCAAGAAGGAGTTTCCCAATGAGTTTTACGGTGAAAAGCTGAAACGAATGCCACGTGGTTTTGATGAAAACCATCCAGCTGCTGAATTACTTAAATTAAAAGAATTCACAGTTTGGACTGACTTAGAACATAAAGTCAGCTATTCATCTAAATTATTAGATGTTCTGGAAAGAAAAGCAATCGTCATCGCACCATTTCTTGAATTTCTATTTCAATCAATGACCAAAAAATAATTTTTTAAATATTATCAGTGTTATGGAAAAGTTCGACTTACAAAGAGCAAAAGAAATTTTAGAGAAAAGCAAAGGCAAAACAATAGCTGTCATAGGAGATATTATGCTGGACAGATACTTCTGGGGAAATGTCAGCAGAATTTCGCCTGAAGCTCCCGTTCCGGTGGTTGATATCGAAAGGGAATCCTATCATTTAGGCGGTGCCGCAAATGTGGCTAATAATCTTAAATCACTCGGAATTGAGCCAATTCTCTGCGGTTTACTCGGTGATGATAATTCTGGAAAATTGTTCTCGGAAATTGCTGAAAATCAGGGAATTTCTACAGCAGGCTTTTTTATTGATAAAAACAGAACAACAACAGTAAAAACAAGAGTAATCGGTAACAATCAGCAATTGGTTCGGCTCGATAGGGAAACACGAAAATTGATTTCAAGCGAAGGAGAAAAATTCATTCTCAAACTACTCAACAATACTGCTAACCTGAGCGGCATAATTTTTCAGGATTATAACAAAGGAACTATCTCTGAATTTCTGATACTTGAGGTGATTTCATTTGCGAAATCTAATAATATACCCGTTTTTGTTGATCCAAAATCCGATAACTTTTTTAATTATAAGGAAGCAACTGTTTTCAAACCAAACAGAAAAGAAGCCTCTCAAGCTTTAAATATGAATCTGAAAGAAAAAAACACGCTCCTAATTGCCGGGAAGACACTTCTTGAGCGTTTAAACGCAAAAAATGTGTTAATTACTTTGGGTGCAGATGGAATGATATTATTTGAATCAAACGGAAATATATCTTCAGTTCCAACCAGAGCCAGAAATATAGCTGATGTTTCAGGAGCCGGCGATACAACAATTGCAACTCTGGCAACAGCCTATGTTGGCGATGCATCAATAAAAGAAGCTGCTTCGATGGCTAATTTTGCTGCTGGAGTTGTTTGCGAAGAACCCGGTATTGTCCCGATAACAATTGATTCACTCTTGAAATCTATAAAACGAAACAGCATTAATAACGGTTGAAAAATGATTATTGATAAACACTCTTTGAGAGAAAAAATATCTGAATTAAAATCAGAAGGAAAAAAGATTGTTTTTACTAACGGTTGCTTTGATATCATTCATTCAGGGCATATTTTTTACCTCGGAGAGGCTAAGAAAGCAGGAGATGTCCTCATCATTGGTTTGAATAGCGATGAATCAGTCAGACGGCTCAAAGGCAATGACAGACCCGTCAACAATGAGTCCGACAGGGCTCTGGTTCTTGATTCTTTAAAATTTGTTGACTATGTTACTATCTTCGAAGAAGACACACCATATGATTTGATAAAGTTACTTCAACCCGATATCCTTGTGAAAGGAGGAGACTATAAAGCTGATGAAGTTGTTGGAGCTGATATTGTCAGAGAAAACGGCGGGAAAGTCTTGATAATTCCTTACGTTAAGGGTAAATCCACTACTGCTCTGATAAATAAAATCAAACTATAAATATAGGGGTTGTAAAGTAAAAAAAGCCAGAGCGGTTAAAAAAAATAGCTTTACAACCCCTTAAATAATTATTATTCACCGTAAACATAAACTGTGTAGGTAGCATAAATACCAAGAATTGATGTTGATTTGTAATCAACATGATGAATTCTGGTAATGCCTCCATTTTTTGCTGCAGTATTGATGCTTGCATCACCAACAGCTATCAATCCAAGTATAGAAGAAGCTGATGCTGATCCCATCTTTGAATATGATGTGTTTGATGTTGCAGTTATCGGGGCTTTTACGTCTGTATAAAGACCACCAAGAACAGGAGAAACAGCATAAGCTGCACAGCCAACCATTAAAGAACTCGACAGTAGAATCACTGACAGGTACATTACTATTTTCTTCATAAATCACCTCCTATATTGTTAATAATAATACCGCTCGTGCTTTTTTGTTAAATCAATAAGATTGAATGTCAAATATATAGAAAAAATTTTTAATAAAAAAAAATCAATTAATGCTGAATCTGTTAAAATGGGTATATTCATAAAAAAAACTTAGTTTATGATCAGGCAATCTCTCTAATGAATATACAATAGGAACAGGATTTTTGATCCGTGAATTGTCAACTTCGGAAATAGATAAAACGAGTGAGAGCAATATAGAAGCAATGAGTTTCTTCATTACTGATTAGTTCCAATATGAGTAATCATATTCATATTTACCGATTATTTTTCCATCTTTTGATGATTGGAATTCTTTATAAATAAATCCGAATTTATTATAAAAATAGGTATAAATCAAACTAATTTTCCCTTCCTGATTATAATTATAAAGTTCAACCTTGATTCCGCCGGACTGATAAGCTATTGAATCCCTTGATTCGTAAGTGCCGTTTAAGTTCGGATTTATAAACCTTCCGACAATATCGCCGTTATTATTATATTGATAATGAATATCTGTAACAAATGAAATTTGGGAAACCAAGTCTTTATGTATTTTCCTGATGAGGTTGCCTTTTTGATCATAGCTATATTCAATAATAAAACTTGTGTCTCCTTCAGAGGATAAAGAAATTTTTCTTTCTATCTTACCGTAGGGATTATGTATATAAATATTTTTAAGAACTGAGTCAATTAAATGATCTCCATTGAAAAATTTTGTCTCTTCGTAGCTTATATTATTCCCATAACTGAATTGGGAAATACTATTAGTATCTCCGGACTGCAAAAATTCGGTTAATTTGCTTAACTTACCGTTTGATAAGTATTCTTTGACGTAAATCTTATATAATTTTGTTTCGTAGTTATTTGAAATTTTCCATTTTGTTTCGTTTTTAATTGCCGGAGCCCTGCTGTTGTTATTCAAAGGTGAATCAAGTTCACAGGACCATAAAACAAAAATAAGAAGAGTAGCAATGATATATTCAAAGAAATAAATTTTCATAATAAACAGTTAATATAATTTTTAACAATTAAAAATAACAAATTTTTCCTGATTTTGTTACTTAGATTATGATAAAAAATAAAATCTTGTTAAATTGTAAATAGTTTAAAATAGGAGAGAATAATGATATATAAATTTATTTTGAAGATATTTTTAATTATTTTAATATCTTTTAGTTTGCAAGCTCAGGGCAAGAACAATGACTTTGAAAAGAATTCAAAGGATGCTAATATTATTAAACTTCTCAACTTAGTGAGAGCATACGATATACCCGAGAGTATAGTTAATGACATCATTAATTCCTATAAAACCATGTTGCCTCTTATTGATTCAACTTACTGGCAAAGCCTCAGGCAGGAAGCAGATATTGATGGAGTTATCAAAAGACTTGTTCCTGTTTATGATAAAATCTTTAACGATAAAGAAATAATTGAACTTATCAAATTCTTCGAAACTCCAACAGGAAAAAAATGGGTTGCTACTTTTGGCGAAGCCAATGACGAAGTTATCAAAATTTTTGAGCAATGGAGCGGAGAAGTATTTAAAAAGCTAAATGATAAAATGATCAGAGATGGATATGTCAATCAACCAACAATAATAGATGAATAATATGGATATAGAAAAACTAAGCGGGCCTGCAGGTAGAATTCAGGATTACCTTGTATTTGGGGAATTTGGAGGAGTAAATCCTTCGATTGAAGACTCATCAACATTTACCTTCCTCTCTGTTGAGAAAATGGAGGAGTTGTTCGAGCACGAAATAGAGGGATGTTTCCTTTATTCAAGACATTTAAACCCAACTGTCTATCATCTTGCAAAAGCTATGGCATTGCTTGAAAATACTGAAGATGCACAAATCACAGCTTCGGGGATGGCTGCCATCAGCTGTTCGATATTGCAAATTTGTCACTCCGGAGATGAAATTATTTCATCTCGTACTATTTATGGTGGGACTTATGCTTTGCTTAAGAATTTTCTGCCAAAGTTCGGTATCAGCACCCACTTTGTTAATATTTTAGACTTGGATCAGGTCAGAAAGAACATTAACAAAAATACTAAAATATTATATTGTGAAGCTATCAGCAATCCATTGCTTGAAGTCGCTGACATACCAGCCCTTAGAAAATTGGCAGATGAATTTGGGCTTAGATTAATTGTTGATAACACATTCAGCCCGATGATGATTCAGCCTTATGAATTGGGTGCCCATCTGGTTGTTCATAGCTTAACAAAATATATCAATGGTTCAAGTGATTGTGTTGCAGGGGCTGTCTGCGGCAAACACGATTTTATATTAGGAATGAAAGATGTTCATTCCGGTTCTGCAATGCTACTTGGTCCTGTTTTGGATAGTATAAGAGCGGCAAGTATTTTAAAGAATCTACGAACTTTGCATATTCGCATTAAGCAGCACTCAAAAAATGCTATGTATTTCTCAGAGAATCTGGAAAAATTAGGCTTTAAAGTTTTCTATCCCGGGCTTGCTTCCCACCCACAACACAATAGAGTTACTGAGTTTCTTAATCAGGATTATGGATATGGAGGAATGCTTACTTTTGACGCTGGCACTGCCGATGTTGCTAATTCATTGATGATTAAAATGCAGGATCATCTGATTGGCTATTTCGCTGTGAGTCTTGGATTTTATAAGACTCTTTTCAGCTCTCCCGGACATAGCACTTCCTCCGAAATTCCTGAAGAAGAGCAGCTGGCAATGGGAATGTCCCCGGGATTGATAAGGATGTCTATTGGATTAGATAATGACATAACCCGAACATTCGAAAGGATGAAACAATGCCTTAAAGAAATGGATTTGATTTAGTTTAATTAATTTGGAATTATTTAATTTATTTGTTTGTTTATTTATTTTTAAGGATTATTATGGACGAAAATCGTTTCAAAGAAATAATAGATTATGCAATTTCTCGCGAAATCGAGGCTGCAAAGTTCTATAATGAACTACAGGTAATAGCTAAGCTGGAATCCTCAAAGCACTTACTCAAAGATCTGGAAAATATGGAAATCAGTCACAAACGTATTCTGGAAAACTTCAAAAACGAAGGTTTGAACGAATATTCTCCCAAAAATCTATCAGATCTTGGTATAGCCGATTTTTTAGCCGAGGTGGCGGTTCACAAAGAAATGTCTTTTCAGGAAATTTTGATTGTGGCTATCAAAAGAGAGGAAAATGCTTTTAAGCTATACAAAGCTCTTGCTGAAGAAGCAGAAAATGTGGAAATAAAAAATCTTTTCCTGAAGCTTGCTGACGAAGAAGCAAAACATAAACACTACCTCGAGACTATCTATGATCAGGAAGTATATATAGAAAATTAATTCATTGATTTGTTTTGTTAGATTTTTTAATTAATATTGACCTTAGTCTGTTCTATTTCATTAATGGCACACTATCAAATTCGGTTTTTGATAAACTTATGCCTTTCATTACAAATCATAACCATTGGATATTGCTTTATATTCTTGTTGTTATTTCACTGCTTTGGAAAGGTGGCAAAAAAGGCAGGATTTGTATTGTGTTACTATTTATAATAATCACTTTATCAGACCAGATAAGCAGTTCTCTGATTAAGGAAGCTGTTGGAAGAATCAGACCCTGCCACGTTCTTAGCGATATCAATCTTTTAGTCCCCTGCGGAGGAGGTAAATCATTTCCCTCCTCCCATGCGGTTAATAATTTTTCTGCCGCTTTGTTGCTATCATTTTTCTACCGTGAATATAGGTGGATTTTCTTTTCGATTGCAACCATAATGGCTTTTTCAAGGGTTTATGTTGGTGTTCATTACCCTTTTGATGTTATTGCCGGGGCAGTCATTGGATTAATAATAAGCTTATCAATAATTTTGATTTATAAAAAGTTAGCAAAAAAAGTTAAGTTTTTTCAAGTGTTACCTCCTCAATAAGTTCATCTAACATTTGATAGACTCTTTTCCATGAAAGGTTATCAATAATAATTTTTCTGGCATTTTTTCCAATTCTCCTTGCAAATTCTTTATCTTTAAGTAAATTAATAGAATGCGAGGCAAGTTCGTTGTTAGTATTTCCAATTAAAACGCTTTCCATATTTTTTACAGGAATTCCCTGAATGCCAGTAGTCGTTGTTACAACAGGACAAGCACATGACATAGCCTCCAGAAGTTTGTTCTGAATTCCCGAGCCACCAGAGTGAGGATGCAGGAACAATTCTGATCCCTGCAAATAAGGCAGCATAGAAGGAACATTTTTGTGAATAGATATGAATTCACATTCAAGTGATTCTATCCTTTTTGGTGGATTTGACCCGACAATCCTGAGTTTTACATCGGGTATTTTTTCTTTAATTATTGGTAAAATCTCTTTTACTATCCTCTCAATCATAAGAATATTAGCCCAGATGTCCAGTTTCCCGGAGAAAAGAATACCACTTCTTATATCAGGATTTTCAGGAGGGACAAAATAATCCGTGTCTGTGCCATTAGTTAGAAGTCTGTATTTGCCATTGGGATTTTCCTGTTTCATTGAATCAATATCATTGTTTGTAACAAATGTTACTGCATCAAAATAATCAACAATTCTCGGTTCATAAGAAGATAATTTTTTATATTCCCAATATCTTATTAATTTTTGTTTTAAATTTTTTGACTCTTCATAAGAGCGTTTCTGATAAAGAACTCGACAATCCTCAGCCATCAGAATTTTTTTTATGGGGAGGTTTTTCAAATACTCTGCCGTTCTCATAAAAAAGGCGAAGGAAAGGTCGAATTTCCTTTCTTTTGTTAATTTTTCAACAGTATAACCAAACTCGGGTTGATTATAATATGCAATTTCAAGTGGTTGATTTGAAAACAAAGTAAGAGGTATTGTTCTTAATCCTGCTTTTATCGGGTCAAGATATATAACAAATAGCTCAATGCCAAGTTTTTCTATTTCTTCTCTGTATTCATCGGGTAATTTTTGACCCTGATAAAATGTTACTAATGTTGTCTTGTGGTTTTTGCCAAGATGGGACAGCACTTTATATGGTTTGAGTCTGTCCCCGCCGACAACAGGATATGGAAATCTTGGGGTTAGAAATAGTATTTTCATTTTTTATCCTTACAAAATGAATTGACTGCTTCAGCTAATTTTATATAATCATCAGGCTCATTATATATTTGGGAGGAAAACCTGAACCATATTTTATCATTAAAATGTATGAACGGAATTTCAATTTTATATTCTTTATAAAACACATCTCTCAGGTTATGGGTGGTCTCGCTGTCAATTTTTAAACTTATCGGCAATTCAAATGCTGTTATGGAGCCAAAATAATTAGCAGGAGTAAGAAATTCAATTTGAGATATTTCACTTACAATTCTAATGGCTTTAACTAATAAATCATGATTATTTTGCTGAATATTTTTCAAACCAAAATTCTCAATAAAATCAATTGCTTCATTCAGTGCCAACCAGACAGCTGGATTTTTTGTTCCTGTCCAATCGAATTCCTTGCAGTATCCCTGATTATGAAACAATGAGGTTGAGAGCGGTTTTGTGAGTTCCTGCAAGTCTTTTCTTGTCCACAAAAAAGCACAGCCCTTTGGAGAGAACATCCATTTATGACAATTTCCTGTGTACCAATCTGCCTGAAGTTCGTCTAAATTTAATTCTATCATGCCGGGGGCGTGGGCACCATCAACAAGGACATAAGTTCCATTCTTTCTGCAAATATCAATAATTTCTTTTAAAGGTACTATAATACCTCCGGTATAGAAAATATGATCAATAAGAAGAATTTTGGTCTTTGATGTTAATGACTTTTGAATAATATCAATGATTAGAGCCGTATCAGTCAACGGATATGGTATAAAAACCTCAACAGGCTTTCCGCCTGTCTTTTCACAAAAATAATTAACAGAATTCCTTGCGGCAGGGTAGATATGATTCGTATAGAGTATTTCATCATTGTTCTTGAAATCAAAAATAAGTGATTTAAGAACAGTGTTTATGCCCGTTGTAGCATTTTCTAAAAATACTATCGAATCACCTATGGAACCAACTATTCTACCAAGTCTGTCTGCTAATTGCCTGACTAAATCGAAATACCGTGTCATAAAAAATTCAACCGGTTCTTTCTCTAATTCGATTTGCCACTTTGAGACAGCTTCAAGAACACTCTTTGGAGTTGCTCCGAAAGAGCCGTGATTGAGAAAGGTAATGTTTTCGTCAAGATGCCAGAGTTTTTTTAATTCTTTACCAAAATTCATAATTGCTCCTAATTAATTTTCGTCGGGAGACCATTCCTGAAGGACATACCTTTCGGCAATGGATTCATCAACATTTTCAAGAAAACGTGATGGTTTCGAAAGAACAATTCCGGACTCTCTGTCATAAATATTTGTTGGGTAGGTAATATAAAGCCTGTCTTTTGCCCGAGTGCAGGCAACATAAAAGAGTCTTCTTTCTTCTTCGAGCGATTCAACCGTTTCAACAGATTTTGAAGATGGAAATCTGCCCTCCAATGCCCATATTAAAAAAACCGCTCTCCATTCAAGCCCTTTAGCCGAATGAATAGTAGAAAGGTTAAGAAATTCTTCTTCGTTCGATTCGGGTTCAAGCTCAACAACTGATTCTGTGGGTGGCTCGATAGTCATATCGTTAAGAAATTCGTTCACATTTTTATATCTTTCAGCTATAGCAATAAATGTTTCTATGTCTTTCCATCTTCTTTGCCAGTCATCATATTTATTTTTCATCAATAATTTGTAATATTCGGATACAGTAGTGGCTTTTTCTCCAAGTGCTAATTTTGAATTATTTAAATCAGTTAAAAAGGCAAGTAGTTTTTCAATTTCTTCCTTTCCTTTTGGCAAAAAGGATAAATTCAAATTCCCTTTGAAATTGATTTTATCTTCTGATATCAAATCAACAATTCTTGTGGCAGTTCTGGGACCAACTCCATCTAATAGCAATAATACCCTGTGCCAGCTTATAATATCCTTTGGATTGAACAGAATCTTAAAATAAGCTAATAAATCCTTTATATGTGCCGTTTCTATGAACTTGAGCCCACCGAATTTTTTGTATGGTATGTTTGCTCTGTTCAATTCAATTTCGAGGTCAAAGGAAAGAAATCCGGACCGGAAAAGAACAGCAATATCATCAAGCGGAAAGCCTTCTTCCCTTAGTTCGAGTATCTGTTGAACAACAAAAAGAGATTGTTGTCTTTCATTTTCGGCAGTTATTATCTTTGGCAATTCACCTTCTTTTTTTCGGGAGAAAAGCTCTTTCCTATAGCTGAAAATTGCCGATTCAATTATTTTGTTGGTAACGTCAAGAATTTGCTGGGTGCTCCGGTAGTTTTCCTCAATTTTAAATATTTTGCATTCTTTGAATGATGCCGGAAAATTCATAATATTTTGAAACTCCGCTCCACGAAATGAATAGATACTTTGAGCCTCGTCACCAACTGCCATAACATTCTCATTCGGTCCGGCAAGATTTATAACAATATCATGCTGAAGCCGGTTGGTATCCTGATATTCATCAACCATTATGTATTTATATCTTTGATGAAGTTCTTTCTGCACCTGAAGATAGTTTTTCGTTAAAATATTCAAATTAAGAAGCAAATCATCATAATCCATAAGGTTATATTTTTGCTTATATTCATTATATTCCCGGAATAAATGTGTGATTTTATCAATTTCATCAATGAAAAATGGATAATCATCAACCACTACATCTTCTATCGTTTCCTGACGGCTAATTGATAGATTAAATATTTTGACCAATGTTTCTTTGTGAGGAAATCTCTTTCTTGTTTTGTCAAATTTTAACTGCGAACGAAGTAAATTGACTGTGTCTTCACAGTCTGACTGGTCAATTACGTTGAAGCTCAAATCATAGTTAAGCAGGTTTGCGAATTGACGGAGGATAAAAAGTGCAAATGAATGAAATGTCCCTCCTGAAACCCGCTCACAACGCCCATCAAGCATAATGGAAGCACGTCTTAGCATTTCTGAGGCTGATTTTCGTGTAAATGTCAAAAGAAGTATTGATTCGGGAGGAACCCTGTCCTCAACTAATCTTGCTAATCGGTAAATCAGTGTTCTTGTTTTGCCTGTTCCAGCGCCCGCAACAACAAGCGAAGCACCATTGTTATGCATCACAGCTTCATATTGCGACTGATTTAGTTCTCCCTCGTAATTTATCCTGTAACCTATCCTGTTAGGTGAACTTCCTTCCTCAATTTTTTTTAATACTATTTTCTTCATCAATTGAAACAACAAAAAACAAAAAAATTAATTTATGAAATTTTCCGAGTTTATTAATCATATAATATCATCTTTTTATATCAAAAAAATCAATTGAAAAGTTTTTGTTTGAGATATGCTGCTAATTATATAATTTTATTGTGTTTATGTTTAACATTATAAAAAATTTGAAAATATTCAAAATATATATAACACTTTTGATTTTGTTTTCGGCATTACTATATTCTGAAGAAAAGGCTGAAATCACTGTATATGTCGAAAATCCTATTCCGGGCAAACTTACTCCCCTGATTTATGGTAGTTTTGTTGAATTTCTGCTTGATTATATTAATGGTCCTTGCGGGATGTACGCTCAGGAAATACATAATCGAGGTTTCGATGAACCGATTAACGAAAAAACCGGTATCGAAATATGGAATAAATTACCATGGTGTAACAATTTAGAGTCTGTTCAGCAGGTTTTTGGCGGGTATAATAAAAATGGGGAGAGATACCTGAAACTTATTTCTGCTAATAAAACTAATTCGATAGGAGTCTATCAAAAAGTATGGTTGAGCGATAACACTGATTATGAATTTTACATATATTTAAAATCGGACAAAGCGCCGGAGCTTTTGAATATCAAATTTACTGATTCGACTTTTTCTACTGTATATTTCAATAAATCCATTACTAAATTCCCAAAAGAATGGGAAAAAATATCTTTTAGAATCCCCGAGATGGATTTTGGCTTTGCTTATCTTATCCTGGAAATTAAAGGCATCGGCGAACTTGATCTGGACGAGTCATCTTTAATGCCCTTAAATAATGTTTCTGGGGTTAGAAAAGAATATTTCGATTTATATAGTAAATGGAAGCCCGGAATAATAAGATATCCCGGAGGTTGCTTTGCAGACCTACCTGCTTCCAGATGGTTCAATGGAATCGGGAATATTGACCAGAGAAAATCCCCTAATTACGATTGGGCTTATTTTCCTCAGAGACTGGATTTTGGTACCGATGAGTTTATTCAATTTTGTGAATCAATCGGAGCTGAACCTCATATTGTTGTTAATTTTGGTTCCGGCACTCCGCAAGAAGCAGCTAACTGGGTTGAATATTGCAATGGTGACATTAATACTTATTATGGAAAAATAAGAGCACAAAACGGCCACCCGAAGCCCTACAACGTAAAATACTGGGAAGTGGGTAATGAACAAAATTTACCTTTATCAATGGGTTATTTGCCACCAAAGGATATGGCAAAGCGTTATCTGGAGTTCTATGACGCTATGAAAAAGGTTGACCCTGATATAAAAATAATGATAAATGGCGAAATTCTTAATGCCTATGATTACTTCAACAAAATTATGGATGTTGTTGGACAAAAACTCGACCTTTACAGTTGGCATATAACATCATCGGCACCGGCTGACGAAATAAGTGATGTTGATACTTATCTGGGATTACTTTCTATTCAAAATGATTTAACTAAATATATTGCTAAATTAGAAAACTGGATTGATCTCAGGGGATTATATCCTCAAGTTAAGCAAGCTGTTACTGAATGGTGGGTCGAATACAACAGGTTCTGGCGTGAGGATATCCGATGCAACACACTCGAATTTGCTATTGCTTCTGCTGTCTTTAATAATCTTTTTGCAAAACATCCAAGAACCATTGAACTTGCCGAAAGAACACACAATGTTGGTCTGATAAAATCCGATATTGATATTGTTACTGGCAAAAGAGTAATCTATGGCACACCAACCTTTTATGTCTCGGCTATGATGAGAAACTATTGTGGTCCCAATGTTTACTCTACCAAAGTTTTGTGCGGCTCTTTCAATACTCCAGAAAACAGAGATGTATGGGTTTCTGAAAATGTGCCCTGGCTTGATGTCCTTGCAAGTGGTAGTAAAGATACTTTGTATCTTTGTGTAATAAATAAGCATCCGTATTTGCCAATACAAACACGATTGAATTATTCCGGAAAGATAAATGGACTTCTGGCTGATGTTTTTGAAATTAATTCTATAAACCTTCTGGATATGAATACAATTGATAAACCCAAAAATATCCTGATTAATGAAAAAAAATGGATTGTGAATGATTATTATCAATTTCCTCCTCATTCTGTAACTATACTTCAATTGCAAATCAATACTGTTTTTCATAAAGACAACTATATTGACATTTATCCAAACCCTTTGAATGAGTTCGCATTTGTTGTTATTAGAAATTCTGATGTGAAACCATCGTCTTACACTCTTTATGATATTATGGGTAATGTTGTGATGCAAAGCGATGTTCAGTTGAACGATAATTATTTTAAAGTTGATCTTCGGAATCTTGGAAAGGGTTTTTATCTTTTAAAGATGGTTTTTGGTAGCGAATTCAAGTTCAAGCATTTAATTAAGAATTAAGATAATGATTACTAACCTTTTTAGCGTTGACCTTGAGGATTGGTTCACACCATTGCATTTAACAAAGGACTTTTCGGAGGATATGCTAAAACACAATGAAATCAGGATTGAAAAATCCACATTAAAATTGCTGGAACTACTTGATAATAAACAAGTTAAATCAACTTTCTTTGTCCTTGGATGGATTGCAAGGAAATTGCCTGATTTAATCAAAGAGATTTCCCGGAGAGGTCACGAAATATCTTCGCATTCCTATTCGCATAAACTTTTGACATTGATGAATAAATATGAATTCGAAAAGGAGATTCAACTCTCACTCGAAGCGATTGATTTAGCTATTAGTAAATCTGTCAAAGGATTTCGGGCACCCTGCTTTTCTTTAACAAACAAAAACTTATGGGTTTTCGATGTTCTGAAAGAAAATGGATTTGCTTATGATTCTTCTGTCTTCCCGTTTGGTGACTATCCCGATGAAGCTAAAAATCAAACCGAAATGAATTTTTTCTATCTCAAAAATGGACTAATCGAATTTCCTATCAAAGCAATAAAATTTGGAGCTGTCTCTATTCCTTTCGGAGGAGGAGGATATTTCAGACTTTATCCCTATTCTTTTTTTAAAAAAAAGGCAAAGGAGCTTAATTCAATGGGCAAAATATTGAATTTCTATATACATCCTTGGGAAATTGACGATACTCAGCCAAAGCTGAATATCAAACCTTTGGCTAAATTCAAGCATTATTTGAATTTAGATAAAACATATTCTCGATTGAACCGGCTGCTTGATGATTTTCGATTTACCTCGTTCGAAGACTATATTCAGAGAAACATTAAAGCCATGTAGTTAATTACTGATCACCATCTGGATATTATGAAAATCAGATAAATTTTTCACAAATAAATGTTTCACGTGAAACATATCATTTCCCGATGCAAAATCTCGAGAAAATATTATTCAATACGTCTTCGTTCCAGTTTTCCCCAGATAATTCACCTAAAAGATTAACTGCGTTTCTAATATCGAGAGAAATGAGTTCGTTTTCTCTGCCCTCGTCAATCGAACAGATGGCTGCAGAGAGCTGTTCGGAGACTTGCCTCAAAAGTAGTGCATGCCTTTGATTTACCAGCACGTCAACTATTCCTTCGGTATTCTTTCTGGCTTCCCTCTCAAGTAAATTTTCAAGCTTTTCAATCCCCTCTCCTGTCTTTGCGGAAATATAAATATAGTCAGATTTTTGCTCTATCGGCTTAAAATCAATTTTGTCAATCTTGTTTTGAATTAATACAATTTTCTGCTCTGGATATTCTTTGTTTAATTTGTGCAGTAGCTCGTCGGAATGCTTGGGTGAGATTGATATATCATTCAAAACCAGTATAAGGTTAGATTGTTCAAGCACTGATTGCACCAGCTTTATGCCCTCCATTTCGATTATGTTCTGTGTTTCTCTTAATCCAGCTGTATCAATCAGTTTAATAGTCATTCCATTTAATATTATATTTTCTTCGAGGTAATCACGTGTTGTTCCGGGAATTTCGCTTACTATTGCCCTTTTCTTTCTAAGCAATGCATTGAAAAGGGTTGATTTGCCTGAATTTGGAAAACCTGCTATTCCAACAAAGAAGCCCGACCTAAGAATTTCAGCTGCTTTGTAGGACTCTGCCAATGATTTGCAAAAAGCAATTACTTCAACTACATCAGCTTTTATCTTATCTTTTTTAACAAAAGTCAAATCCTCATCCGAAAAATCCAATTCAATTTCGAGCAAGCTACAAATATCAAGAAGCATTCTTCTCAATTTTGAAATTCTGACAGTAAATTCACCATGCAATTGTCTTGCTGCAACAATTATACCCGGGACTGTAACTGAATGAATCAAATCTGCAACGGCTTCAACCTGCATAAGATCCATCTTTCCGTTCAAAAATGCCCTCCTTGTAAATTCCCCGGGTTCTGCCATTCTTGCCCCACAGTCTATAAGTGCATTTATAATCTCATCTGCTATTAGCATACCCCCATGGCAGGCAATCTCAACTGAATTTTCCCCTGTGTAGGACTTTGGTTCGAGAAAAACCGATGCAGTTACATTGTCAATTCTTATATCTTTATGAATTATCCACCCGAAATGTATAGTGTGAGTTGGTGAATTGATTATTTTTCCTTTTGGATTGAAGCACTTTTCAGCGATGGACAAGCTATCCTTGCCTGAAAGTCTTATGACAGCAAGACCTGATATTCCGGGAGGCGTTGCAAGTGCTACAATTGTGTCATCCACGATATTTTACCAATAAAATAAAAAAAATATTAACTAATTGGTGATGAAATTATTATAAATGCTCTGAATTGCTTGATAATTCAGCTCGAGAAAGGCGACCTTCATAAATCGCTTCTATTTAATTATTATTGCTTGATTAATGTTGGATATGGCTTAATAAAAAATCCTTTTTTTTGTGTTTTTCAGGCTCATAATTCAATTTTTATTTAGAAATAAAACTCAACTCATCATTTCTTAAAAAATCGGTTTTGTTTAGAATCTTTTTTTTAACAAATAATTAAAACTTATTTTTGAATGTTTATTATTACAATAATTTATTTTATGGACTTTGATATTGTTATAATTGGTGGGGGAGTGATAGGTTTGTCTGTAGCTGCTGAACTATGCGACGAAAAGAAAAATGTGCTTTTAATCGAAAGGCATCCTTCTTTCGGCTACGAAACCAGTTCCAGAAACAGTGAGGTTATCCACGCAGGAATTTATTACCCTACTGGTTCGCTAAAGGCAAAGCTTTGCGTGGCTGGAAACAGATCTATTTATGAATGGTGCAATAAATACAAAGTTCCTCATCGCAGAATCGGGAAATATATTATAGCAGTTAATTCAGAAGAAGCCGAAGAACTTGATAAGATTTATCATAGAGCTAAAAACAATGGCGTTGAAAATATTCGCTATGCTTCAATTTCCGAACTCAATAGAGAAGAGCCAAATATAAAGGCTTATTCTGCTTTGTTCTCTCCTGACTCAGGTATAATTGATTCTCATTCTCTTATGCAAAGTTTAGAATTCAAGGCGATGAAAAATGATTGTAATTTCGCTTACAAACATACTGTGGCAGGAATTAACAAAACACCTGACGGTTATGAACTGGAAATAATTGCCCCCGATGGTGAGCACCTGATTATTTCAACAAATGTTGTTATAAACGCTGCTGGATTGGATTCTGATTTAATAGCCGAAATGTCTGGTGTTGATATAGATGAACATAAATATCGCCTTCATTATTGCCGTGGACATTATTACAGGATAAAGTCCATCAAGAAAAATCTTGTGCATCATTTGATATATCCTGTTCCTCAAAAAAATGTGAGTGGGCTCGGAATCCACGTTACGGTAGAATTAAATGGCGAATTAAAACTTGGACCGGACACAGAATATCTTGGCATAAGGATTCAAGACTATTCTGTTTCCGAAGAACTTCAGGAAAAATTCTATCGAGCGGCTTCATCTTATCTCTCCGGTCTTGATTATAATGACATTTATCCCGATCAGTCAGGCATCAGACCCAAACTTCAAGGCAAGGGAGAGCCATTCAGAGATTTTGTTATAGCTGAAGAATCAGATAAAGGTTTGCCCGGTTTAATAAATCTTATAGGTATAGAATCACCGGGGTTAACATGCTGCCTTGAAATCGCAAAAATGGTAAGAGAAATGATAGGAGAAAAGAAATAAGGCAGAGAGTATTTATACTCCCTGCCTTGAAATAAATGTAATCTTATAATTTTACTTGATATTTGGTGGTTGGATAGGTTTAACCGGTTGTGGGTTTTTGATGTCAGGTGGTTTTCCTCCAACCTTTAAAAGTTCGATTTCAAAATACACTGCAGAACCGGGTGGCACCTGAGGAGGGGCTCCTCTATCACCCCAACCAAGTTCAGGTGATATAAATACTTTATAAATTGCTCCCTCTTTCATAAGTTTGAAAGCTTCTTTCCATCCGGGTATCTGCTGACCAACTACCATTTGAACGGGGTCTTTACCGTAGGTATTATCAAATTCGAAACCATTCATATGGTAACCTTTCAGATGAATAGTAACCAGATCTTCATCTTTCGGGCTTTTTCCGGTTCCTTCTTTGATGACAATATATTGTAAGCCGCTTGGAGTAGTAATCACACCGGGTTTGTTTTTATTTTCAGCAAGGAATTCGGTTGATTTCTTTTTATTGCTTTCAGCCTCTTGTTTCATTTTTTCTTCTTCTTCTTTACGCTTTGCCTCCTGTTTTTTAAACATCATATTCTGAAATCTCAGCCTCAGATCGTCGCTGGCAAGCTTTTCAATCAGGGAGGAATCACCTTTTATCCCATCCAAAAAACCTTTGATAAAGAAATCCTTGCTAATTTCAAGGCTATCCTTTTGCATACTAAAACCTATTTCATGAGCAATTGAATAGCTAAGGCTATCGTAAAAGGTTTTTGGGGTTCCGGGATTTTTATAACCATCCCCACCTGAATTGCTATTACAAGCTGATAAAATAAGTGCAAAAAACACAAATAAAGTCATAAATTGTTTCATAATTTCTCCAATTAAAAAAATATTTGACGTATATTATCTAAATATGTTTATTTTTTTTGTTTGGTTTTTTATCAAATAAACTTGTATCTTGAAAATAATTTTGTCAGATTATTAATACATCTGAACTAGATTTCATTAATATCTGAGGGTAAAAAAAAACAAGAATGCCTGTTCTACCAAATCCTTATAATTCAGCAGTTCAAACATTCTTGTTCAATTATAAAATATATGCCCTACATCGAGATAAACAGATTAAGATTATCTCTTGAGCATATTTGTTTCAGCGAGCATCTGATCGCTTATAGTAATAGTCCTCGATGCCGCTTCGAATGCCCTTTGGGTGATAATCATTTCAGTAAATTGCTCTGTCAAATCCACATTGGATTGCTCTAAGGCGCCACCAACAACAAGAGTAGATGGAAATATCTCGCCAGCAGTTCCTATATTGGGAAGACCGCTATTGGGGGAGACCTCCATAAAATTATTGCCGTTTCTGATTAGCCCCTGTGGATTTGTAAATTTTGCAACGGCAACCTGTGCGAGAATCTCCGACTGACCATTTGTGAAAGACCCCCATATTTTTCCTGTTGTATCAACAAAAAGCTCATTCAGATCTCCAGCCTGATAGCCATCCTGTTCAGTTACTGTTGCAGTGTTAGGTCCTGCAAATTGAGTCAGCCCCGCTAGAAGATTTCCGCTTTCTGCAAGAACTATCTTTACATTTTTTGGAGTTGATGCATCAAAAACATCTGTTCCAAGAGCAGTGTTCAGGTCTGAAGCGTTCAGCGTGAAATCCAACGGTGAACTAATTGTCCCGTCAGTATTGAAAGTTAGTGTATCTGATGGCAGAGTTATATCAATACCATCAAGCTTAGCACTCATTGTGAATTCATTCGGGTTAGCGGTCTTTGTAAATGAAAGTGTGATAACGTGAGCTCCTCCCTGATTATCGAATATAGTAATGCTCGTCTGGCGTTCCGAGTTTTCAGTCGAAGCCGAATTCAAGTTACCAGACACTTTCACAACCTCGGTTTGTCGTGGTGCAGAAATTATGTTTGGCGAAATGTTAATATTTTTAAGCGTTCTATTCAAAACATTGTCACCATTTGAATCTTTGACCATCTTGCCGTCAGCATCAAGCTGAAGATTATAGCCCATCAAAAAAGCACCACTCGAACTATCAACCAGATTTCCGCTTTTATCTCTTGAAATGGCACCAGCCCTCGAAAATAGCTGCTTGCCATTCATATTGTAGATAAAAAACCCGTTGCCTTGCAATGCTAAATCAAGAGGACGATTAGTTGTTTCTATTGTCCCCTGAGCCATATTCTGAGTAATAGATCCAATTTTAACACCTAAACCCATCATCAGGGGATTCACACCGCCCATACCTTTGCCTTCGTTTTCATTAGGTGATGAGCCATATTTGTAAATCTGATTGAATTGCTCGGCAAAATTTACGTGGTTGGATTTATAACCGGTTGTGTTTACATTAGCAATATTATTAGAAATAACATCAAATCTTTGCTGGTGAGCTCTCAAAGAACTCGCACCAGTTGATAAAGAACGTGATAAAGCCATTTATTTACCCTCCTTGGTTAATTAAATTCTTCCTGAAAATTGATTTCCCTCTGTCGCTCGGGAAATCGTTGAGCCTCTCACCCTTATCGGGAAGAGTCCAGCTCGTTAATTATGCAAAAACAGCAGAGTCAATGTCTGTTACAACATTATGCTCCAATTGATCACGATTGACAACAGTAATAACTGTCCGATTCGGTATGCTTATTATAAAAGCTTTTTCGTCGAGAATCACTAATGATTCCCTTGCTCCTTTTGATTCAGCTACCTGAACTGAATTCTGCAAACGCTCGATGTCCGTCTGGTTAAGCGTTATCTCCCTGCTGACTAATCTGGACTGAGCATGAGAAGAGAACTTGATTTTGCTTAATTCCTCTTTAAAAATCTCCTCGAAAGAGTTAGCGGATGTCGGATTTTTCTGAACAAAGTTCTTCGTTAGCTCATTTAGACCACCAGCAGGAATAAAAGGAAGATTGACACCGTTAATATCCATTTTTCCTCCTTAATTATCCAATTGAACATCAATTACATCATAAATTGCAACCTCTATGTCGTTTATGACAAGAACAGTCCCTTCTGGTTTGAACCTTACCGCCTGAATTTTACCATAAGTAAAGGTATCAGCAGTGAAAGATGAACCATTTTTACTACTTGCTACAACCTGTACGTTATAACTACCCGCAGGAAGAATGTTGCCATTATCATCTTTCCCATCCCATTTGATTTTGTGGGAACCGCTCGTTAATTCAAGTTCCTTAAGGGTAATTTGCCTGACAAGGTTACCGGAGTTATCCCGAATTTCCACTGTTGCAGAAATTGCCTGACCCGGGAGATTATAACCGATTGGAACACTATTTTCACCGTCAAATTTGAAAATCCTTGTTCCAACGGATGCTGTTTTTCCGAGCAAACCGGGAAGAGCGGAGTTCGAAATATTATGGGCTAAAAGCTGATTTACCCCCAATTGTTCTTCGAGCAGAGCTCTTATGTCGGTCAACTGTTCCAATTGAGAAAAGAGAGCAAGCTGGGACGCAAATTCCTGATTGTCATAGGGCTTCAATGGGTTTTGATGTTTCAATTGAAGTGTTAATAATTTCAGAAATTCATCACGCCCGATATTGCTGCTTTTCTGCGTTGAAGCAGTTTGCTCGTATAATTGTGCCTGTGAATTTGTAATTCCCTGCATCATTTTACAACCTTTTTTTGTTGAGAAATTGGTAATCCAAAAAACTCATTAAACTTAATGAATAAATGTTTACCCTCCTTTTTATTATTGCAATACTTCATTTTTTTCTTCATTGAAATTGCTTAATGTTTTGAGATATTCTTTTAACTCTTCCTTTTGCTTTTTATCATTTTGCTTTGTATATTGAAAATTATTACTAAATTTATCTTCTCCTTCTTTTGATTTAAATCCAATATCTATAGAATCAGTAATAATGCCATTCTGGGATAGCTTTTCTTTCAGTGCTCCGATTTGTTGTTCAATAGTCTTTATAGCTTCGCTGGTGTCTGCCATTATATTTATTTTTGCTTTGTTGTCTGTCATAGTAATTTGCACAAATAGTGTGCCGAGTGATTCAGGTTTGAGAACCAAATTTGCAATGCTTGTGGTATTTTCGGGTGTTGATCTTATTAATTGCAGAGTGGTTTGTGTGAATTCCTGAATTCTAATTTGTCCAAATTGATTGTAAGTTGTTAAATTTTTTGAATTTGTGTGGTTTATATTTTTTGATGAATTTGATAATTCTAAAATTTGTTCTTTTGCTATATCGTTAATTAAGCTTCTTTCACCTGCTTCTAAATTATTCTTTTTTGAAAATTGGAATTTTGTTTCGGATTTTTTTTGTTCATTATCGTTATTTTCTGTATTCTTTTCTTGTCTTTGTTGAATATTCTCATTATTTTTTGGGGAATCAGCAGCTGGAAGGTTTAGATGCATTTTTACATCATTTTTTTCAGTTTTCTTTTCATATTCATTTGATATTTTATTAATAAAATTTTCAGTTACATTATTTTTTTGTTTTTCGTTTGTTTTATTGCTTTTTTCTTCTATATTCTTGTTTTCTTCAAGAACAATAATATTGTCATTAAGAATATTTTGTAATGGTAAAGATTTATATTCTGTATTTATTAACTTATTGTTTTTTATAGCATTTATCTCTTTTATTTCTGAATTACTCTTATGATTAAATCCATTACTAATTGCATTAAATAATTCATTGATTAACTGTAATTTTGCCTCAATAATTTCAGTCTTTTCTTCCTGAGGAATTTCATTTTCAAGAGTTTCATTTATAATTTGTTGTATTAAAAAAGAATTATTATTTATTTGGAGGTCAGAGGTAATAATTGTTTGGTTAAAATTATGACAAATGACATTAGCATAAATGATGTTATTTTTGATGTCATTATTTTCTATGACGGTTGGAAGATTTTTTTCAGAAAAAGGTGTAAATATATTTTTGCTTTGTTTAATATCCTTGGATTTAGGGCTTAAATCAGTTTTATTTTTCTTGTTAATTTTTTGATTTTTCTGACTTCGTTTTTTATCATCCGAGATAACAATTTCTAATGATTTTTCGAATTTATTGCTTTTTTGACCTGTCTGTTTATTATCAACCTTATGGTTAAATTTAGTCCTTGTTTGTATAATATTATTAAGTTTCTGAACCATATCTGCATCCTTGCATTAATAAATAATCCATATAAATCCATTTTAATTTTTACTGATATTAAATTTCCAAAATTTTAATATCATAAATATTTTTAAGTCATTGTCAATGATGGATTTAGAGACTAAGTAAAAATAATTAATGTAATTATTTTGAATTATCTGACAAAGCCTTAATCATATCAGCATTGACCTCAGATTTCATTGCTTCAATTACCTTGCCAGCCTTCTTTTTTTGCATTGATTTTAGAATGAGAATAGCATCTTTTTTGTCAATTTTTTCAAGAATTTTAGCGACCTCGACAGGATTGGAATTATTATAGATTTTGGCAAATTCTATCAAGCTTTTAATTTTAAGGGAGTCGCTGTTTGCTTTGTTTTGTTTTTGAATTTCTTCTAACTGTTTGGAGAGATTTTCCTTGACCTTTTTATATTCTGTAAGGTTTGAGGATAGCTTGACCAAAGAATCTTTCAAATTTTTTGTCAAATCTTGTTTATCTTCGGAAATCAAAGAAAATGAATGTTTTATATCTTTTGTATTATTTGCATTAATATAAATTTTTTTTATTGAATCCTGCAACTTCTCATTTTTTTCTTTTAATTGCTCTGATTCGATTTTCAGAATGGCATTTGAAAGAGTAGCCTTTTGAAAATTTTCAAATTGATTTTGTGAGATTTGAATTTTTACAATATCATTTTGTTTTTTTTCTGTTTGTGTATTTTGTAATTTTTTTGGTGGTAAACCAAGCCACTCCGGATAAAGCCTATAAACAAATACTATCAAAACAGGTGAAAGAAGAAACAAAACTGAAATTGAGCAAATTAGCAATATTAATTTCTTGATTGTCATTTTATAAGTATTTTGAATCAGTATTATTAATAAACTTGATATTAGCTATCTCGTCGAGTACTTTGACTTCTTCTTTTGATAATTCCTCTTTGTGCTGGATTTGCTTTTTATCCTTCAATTTTAGAAGGATTTTTTCTTCTTTCATAGCTTCAACAAGTTTTTGTCTTCTGAGATTTTCAATTTCGATTAACTGATCACGCTCAACTTTGAGCCTTTTAATCGTGTCCTGTATAAAAGTTTTGTGGGACCATGAGGTTTGTAAAGAAGAAGCAGGCAATACACCTCTTTTCGACTTTAATAGATTATTCAGATAGTTCTGGTTTTTATCAATTTCATTTTCTTTGGCAATACGAGACATAACAATAAGATTCAGAGCCTCTTTGAGTTCCTGAACTTTCTGTGATTTAAGGTTTAATACTTTATCAAGCCTAAAATTGAACTTTTTAGCCATTCATTAACTTGCAATGATTTTCATTAACCAATCAATAGTATCGTCAAAATTAGAACTTTCTTCAATTTGTTGCTTGAGGAACTCGTTGATATTATCATAAATAGCAACTGCGCGGTCAATTTTAGGATTGACTCCTCGCTGGTAAGCCCCCACGCTTATGAGGTCTTCTGCACTACGATAAGTGGCTAAATATTCTAATAATTTGCTTGAAGCAAGGTAATGTTCATTAGAGATTACATCCTTCTTCACTCTGCTTATACTTTCGAGCACATCAATAGCAGGATAGTGTCCGTTGGAAGCCATTTTGCGGGAAAGTACTATATGCCCATCCAGAATACCTCTTGCAGAATCTGAAACAGGTTCATTCAGATCATCGCCCTCTACCAGAACGGTATATAAACCTGTAATAGAGCCTGTTTCGGATGTTCCGGCTCTTTCCATTGTTTTTTGCAATAAAGCAAAAACCGAGGGAGTGTAACCTTTAGTTGTTGGTGGTTCGCCTATAGTTAGCCCAACTTCTCGTTGTGCCATAGCCAATCGGGTAACTGAATCCATCATAAGCATAACGTCAAGACCTCTGTCCCGAAAATATTCTGCTATGGTTGTGGCAACAAGAGCAGCTTTCACACGAACAAGTGATGGGGCATCGCTTGTTGAAACAATTACAATTGACCTTCGGAGGCCCTCCTCGCCAAGATCTTTTTCCAGAAATTCTCTGACTTCTCTTCCGCGTTCACCGATTAATGCAATTACATTAATATCTGCAGATGTATTTCTGGCTATCATACCAAGGAGAGTTGATTTTCCGACTCCACTTCCGGCAAATATACCAATGCGTTGCCCTTTGCCTAATGTTAAAACTCCGTCAATAGCTCTGATTCCGGTTGCAATAGGCTCCTGAATTCTTTTTCTGCTCAAAGGATTAGGAGGATTAGAATATATACTTCTTCTCTCTTCGGTAGATATTCGCCCTTTGAAATCAATGGGTTCGCCAAGACCATTTAAAACCCTTCCAAGAAGATTGTCCCCGACTCCAATAGAAAGTGATTCGCCAGTAGCAACAATTTCCATTCCGGGTGAAATTTCGGTAAGATCGCCCAGAATCATTGAAAGAATACGATTGTCTTTGAAGCCGACAATTTCAGATTTTGATACTTCTCTGCCAAAGTAATCCCTGAGGACGCAAACCTCGCCAATTTTCGCTTTTGGTCCCTCGCTTTCGAGAACTAACCCTACTACTTTGACTATCTTGCCCTTCATTTGAATCGGCTCGATGTTTTTTATCACATTACTAAAACGCGAGAGTAGTTCTGGTTCTATTTCTTCTTTATAATTTTGCATTTTGCATTCTAATCATAACTTCGAAAAGAAACAATTAATCCGGTACATCAGAAATATTTTCGTAATCTTCGGCAATGTTATCATCTTCGGGCTTTAAATCATCCTCATTAGTTTCATCAAAGAAATAATTACTTTCGTCGGGAGGTATTTTAAGAAGAGATTTTTTTATTTTCTCGAGCTGAGCTTTGAAACTCGCATCAATTATCCCGCTGGATGTCTCGATTATACAGCTCCCGGGATCAACTTCATCATTTGATACAATAAGTGTATTTTCCAATTTTGAATTGTCTGCAACAAGGGAGCTTTTAACGTTTTTTAGAATTTCAAGCGTGTATGGATGCAAATGAATTTTAAAAACCATGTCATTATGAATAGCCTGAATTGCTTTTTTAGCCTGTTCGATTACAATATCCGAATGAGCTGTAACTTCCCTTTGTAGAATGTGCTCGGCTACCATTATTGCCAGAGGTACAAGATTCTGATCGAGCTTCTTCAGTTCATTAACAAACTTTGCCCTGAGGTTGATAAGTAATTTATCAATGTTTCTTATCCAGTGTTCTCGTTTTTCAAGCTCAATTTCAAATGTTTTTCTTGTCATCTGACGTGCATCGTCGAAACCTTTATCATAAGCATGCTGAATTTCGACCTGAACCTCTGTTAAAGGTACTAAGTTTTTATTTAATTTGTCCAAAGAAATCTGAACAGGCTTCGATTGTATGGGTGCTGCCCGCTCTTCGTAGAAGATAGTCCTTTGAGCTCCGGGAATAACGCTTAATAATTCTGTCAAATCAAACGGTTCAGGTTTTTCATCATCGCGATAAGAATCAAACACGGTATTAAGTTCGCTATCGGTAAACTCACTGAAAGGAATCAGCTTTTCGGTATTGAAACTTTCTGCAGGAATAATTTCAACACGTTTAATTTTATCTGGTAATTTTAATTTGAACTCATACATATTAAATTCTTATTTTTAGACGAACACATCTTCTTTTCCTCTGCCACCTATGGCAATTTCTTCTTGTTCTTCGAGCTTCTTAATAATATCAACAATTCTCATTTGAGCTGCTTCGACTTCCTTCAATTTGACCGGACCCATAAATTCGAGTTCTTCCTTAACCACAGCGGCGGCTCTTTCGGACATACATTTAAATATTTTTGTCTTGATTTTTTCGTCGGAGACTTTGAGAGCCAAAGCAAGGTCTTTCTTGTCAACATCCCTGAGAATCCTTTGAATTCCTTTGTCGTCAATTGTGATAATATCCTCGAACAGGAACATCAGTCGTTTAATTTCAATTGAGAGATTATAATCCTTGTCTTCGATGCTTTCGAGCAGAGCTTTTGCAGTAGCATTTTTACTTTTATTGAGGATATTAGCTACAAGCTGGGCACCTCCCGCAACTGATAAATTCTGTGATAAAGTTGCCTCGGCAATCTGATCAACTACATGTTCAACCTGTGAGAGTAGTTGCGGTGAGACTTTTCCAAGTTTTGCAATTCTAAAAACAACTTCACTTCTTAAATTATCCGGAAACTCAGCTATAACGTCAGCTGACTGGTCAGGGGGAAGATGAGATAATATCAAGGCAACAGTTTGAGGGTGTTCCTTGGACAAAAAATTTGCAAGCTGCTGCGGATCGGCTTTCTTCAGTATATTAAATCCTCTGACGGTGGTCAGAACCCTGATTTTTTCGACAATTTCCCGGGCTCTTTCAATTCCGTAACTTTTCTCGAGCAGAATCTGAGCATAGTCAAAGCCACCTTCAACAAGATAATTTTGTGCTGTCATCAGTTGATAAAATTCTTCGATGACGGACTCCACAATGCTCTGAGGAAGGTCTTTAAGATTTGTGATTTCGACTGCTATCTGCTCGACTTCTTTCATATCGAGTTCTTTGAATACTTTCGCAGAAACATCAACATCAAGAGACATAAGCAGAATAGCCGCTTTCTGTCTTCCGGTTAATTTTTCAAAAGTTAATTGGTCATTTTTCATTTTATATTATTTAATTATTTTCAATATAATTATCGGTAGCATCTCATCTTTTCATTACTTTTTCTAATTCTTGCCAATTTTTTCTTCTATATCGCTGTGAATCATACTTCTTAGCAGTTTTACGGCTTCGAGAGTATTAGCTTCCATATACTCTTTTATTTTCCTTTTGATTTCGAGCTTCATTATTGCTTCCTCGCCCAAAGAGCTAACCTCAGGTGCTTCAATGCTATCGCCCCTGTATTCGACCATAGAGGCATTCGGGAATGGTTGACTGCTACCATCAATTTTTGCCAGATGTCTCTCTGGGACAGCACCTTCAAGTAATAATTGGTCAGGCAATTCAGCTGGTAACAACATTAAATCATCGTCATTAAGCAAAATATCGTCCAACTCAATTTTGTCATTGTCGGAAAATCCATCTGCCGGCATTAATCCATTTTCTGGCAATGAATAGGCAATTCTAATTTTCTCCTTTATTTGTTTGGAGTGGAGCAAACGATACATTAGAAATATGGCAATTAAAATTGCTGCTACCAGAAGCAATAACTTAATATTTTCCGGATTTTCCCACCAGTTTGTTGGAATGGTTTCTTTTAACTCTTCTTCAAGATAAGTGTTATCAAAGGGAACGTTTATAACACTTATCTGATCGTTTCTTTGCTGGTCATACCCAACTGCATTTTTGACAATATCTGTTAATTTTTGCATCTCTTCGTCAGTTCTGGGTATGTATTGAATCACCTTTTGTCCGTTTTTATCAACCACTTTGGTGGTTCCATTAATCAAAGCAGCAACAGAAAGCCTTTTAACGTTACCAACTTCTTTGACAATTCTTTCAACAGTCTTTGGAATTTCATAATTTGAGATTTGATTTGATTGATTTTTTGACATACTAACAGTAGGATAGCTAAGTGAATCAACAGATTCGCTGTTTTCCGAGATTGACTGTTCGCTTCTGGCAACCTGCTTTTCCGGGTCGAAATCAGTAATAGTTTTTTCTATCTGAGTGAAATCAAGTTCAGCGTTAACTCTAACTTCAGAATTTCCATTCCCCAACACACCATCAAGCATAGATTGAACCTTGCTTGATAGATAATTTTCAATATTTTTCTGTTGTTCATATTGCTGGGCTGTTAAACCGGCTAATGTTCCTTCGTCTGCTGGTTTTTTGGAGAGAACATTTCCTTTTTGGTCAACAACAATCACATCTTTAGTTGACATACCTTCAACACTGCTTGAAACAAGGTTTTGAATGCCAGCAATGTCAATTTTATCACTGCTTCGCCCTGATTTAAGATGTAGTGTAACGGAAGCAGTTGTCTTTTTCTGGTCTTTGTCGAATAAAGCTCTTTCGGGAATTACAATATGTACCCTTGCTTTTTTCACTTCGTCAATGGATCCAATTGTTCGTGATAACTCTCCTTCCAATGCTCGCCGATAGTTTAGCTTTTGAACAAATTCCGACATTCCAAGGTTTGTTTTATCGAATATTTCATAGCCCACTGTTCCGGATTCTGGAAGTCCGTCGCCGGCGAGTGTCAGTCTGGTATCATAAACTTTGCTTTTTTCAACAAGAATAGTTGAACCATTATCAGCCAATTGATAATCAATTTTATTTTCTTTTAATTTTTGGACAATCTTAGAAGCATCACCGTTTTCGAGTGAGGTAAAAAGAACAGAATACTCATTATTAGGTTTGGACAGATTAAAAATAACAAAGATAAAAACAATAACAGCAGCAACAGAGCCGAACATTATTATCTTCTGAGTTAAGGTGAGTTTTCCAAAAAACGCTTTGAACTGATCAAAAATCTGTAGTTTTGCCATTTTTATTTTATTCCTTTGATTAAACCTGCATTCTTAAAACTTCTCTGTACAAATCGAGGAACTTGTTTCGAACTTCCATCAATAGCTGAAAACTTGTTTTAGCTTTTTCCGCCGAAATCATTACATCATGAATATCCACAGGTTCCCCTTTTATAAATTTTTCGGTCATAGTGGCTGATTCTTTTTGCAAAGAGTCAACATCTTTGATAAACCCATTCAAAGTGTCGGAAAATTTGGTGTTTTGGGGTGTTAGTTGATTTTCTATGCCTGTTTTTTGCTGTATCTCGGGCAAATACAGTTTACGGGGTAGATTTTCTTCTATAATCATTAGAAATCCTTTCAATAATATGCTCATCCATGAGAAAAAGAAAGCCTTAAATCAGGCTTTACCATCAAAAATAGAACCTTTTCGGTAACTATAATTCTGCACTTTTCCGTTTCGGTTAAACAAAACGTGATTTTCAATTTGTCGGGAATTTTCGGGGAACATCCTGATAAAAAAGTCCCTTTCCCGTTTGGTAATTATCTTTTTTGTATTATCAATATAGAACTCATTTCGGCTTATTGACTTATCAGATAAAGTCTGGTCGGTGTATGAAACAGACTTGGAGGTTTTGTTCAACCTTGCCGGAGCTGTTACTTCCGTATTATTATAAGCCTTTATTTGTTCTGTAATTTTCATAGAAAAGAAAATTAATTAATTATTCCTATATTTCCAAAGAATCTCTTGCGATATTCTTAGCAGCCTCAACAACATTAGTATTGGCTTCGAAAGCTCTTTGAGCGCTTATCATTTCAACCATTTCGGTAACTATATTTATATTCGGCATCTTCACATAACCATTTTCATCTGCATCAGGGTGTGCCGGATCATAGACCAATCTTGGTGGTGTATTGTCCTTTGCTATATTTGCGTTCAGAACTTTATTGCTTCCTGTTATAGTTTCACTGCCGATATTTGAAGAATGAAGAGGATCGGTTCCAATAAGTTTTATCTGAGTCTTCAATTCTTTTTCAAATGGAGTATTAACAGCAGCACGAACTATAACCACCTCTCTTTTGTATGGTTCTCCGTCAGGACCTTTGGTTGTGTTTGCATTGGCTATATTATTAGCAACAGAGCTCAAACGCATCCTTTGAACCTGCATTCCCTGACTACTTATATCAAAACTTGCAAAAATGTTTTCACTCATATTTTTCAGCGTAAACTTAAATAAATTAAAATTCAAAAACAATACGTAAAACTACGTATTTTTATATTTGTCATAAACTTACAAATATACTAAATATCATTCCCTCATTCCGTTTATTGCACTGTTAAGTCCGGTGAAAAATCTCTTTACCATTCTGGATGCAAACCTGAACCTGATTTGATTTTTTGCTAATTCAGCCATTTCTTTGTCTAAATTCACATGAGTTTCGCCGGAAAAATAAATTTCCGGTTTGGGCAATTCTGCCTGAATGTTTTCCGGTTCAATTGTTCCGGGGTCTGGTTTGCCAATTGGAATATGCATTTCACTGGTATTTGCACCTTTTATAGCAATGTCATTCTCGTTGAAGAACTCTTCGAATTTAACACGCTCGGGTCTATAATGTGGCGAGGAAGCATTTGCTATATTTTTTGCTATTGTCTTCTCCCTTAGAGCATACGCATCCAGACCACGATTTAACAGTGGCAACCTATTTTTAAATAGAAACAGTTTGTAAATCAATTTCCTTCACTATCCTGATTTATTTGACACAATCGCAGCAACAAATTAAGTGCCAAATTAGGTTATAAAAAATATTTTTATCTTTTTTTTATTAAACTCTTATTTTTCAATTAGTTCCTATTCTTTAAAAATTTTATGTAGCTTTCATTTAGAAAAATTTATCCCTATCAAAAAAAATTTTTGGTTAATAATGGACTATGATTTTTTTTAGCCATCAATTATTACGATAATTCTCAACTGAATGCCACAAATGATAAAAAGATAAAAATTTTCCCGACATTAGAAAAAATGTATGAAATACTTGCAACAAATTGATTACATCAAGGACAGGAAATCAGATAATGTTTAGAAAAATAATTAAATTGGTATGTTTAACTTGTAATTATTCAAAATGATATTAATTTTGAAGTTTAAGTACAACATTAAAATTGAAGATTCATTATTTTGGAGAGATAAATGACAAATAAAAAATTCCAGACGATAGACGGTAATGAAGCTGCTGCTTATATTGCTTATAGAGTCAACGAGGTAATAGCCATATATCCGATTACACCATCCTCGAACATGGGAGAGTGGTGTGATGAATGGTCGGCAAAAGGCTACAAAAACATTTGGGGCGTTGTCCCGACAGTTATTGAAATGCAGAGCGAGGGTGGTGCCGCCGGTGCTGTTCACGGTTCGCTTCAGGCTGGTGCACTAACCACAACATTTACTGCGGCTCAAGGACTACTTTTGAAAATCCCTAACATGTTCAAAATTGCTGGTGAACTTTCCCCTACTGTATTTAATATAAGTGCAAGATCTCTTGCAACTCATGCTTTATCAATTTTTGGTGATCATAGCGATGTTATGTCTGCAAGAACAACAGGCTTTGCTTTTTTGGCTTCTGATTCAGTCCAGTGTGTTATGGATTTTGGCTTAATTGCACAGGCAGCAACATTAGAAAGCAGAATTCCTTTTCTTCATTTCTTTGACGGTTTCCGAACTTCGCACGAGGAAATGAAAATCGAAATTATTCCCGATGATATTATTCGTGAAATGATAAATGACGAACTTGTCAGAAAGCACCGGGAAAGGTCTCTATCGCCCGATCATCCGGTGATTAGAGGAACAGCTCAAAATCCTGATGTTTTTTTCCAGAACAGAGAAACTATAAATAAATTCTATTCAGCTTGTCCGGATATTGTTCAGAAAACTATGGATAAATTTGCTGAACTGACAGGCAGGCAATACCACCTGTTTGATTATTATGGAGCCCCAGACGCCGAAAGAGTAATCGTTCTTATGGCTTCAGCTTGTGAACCAACACACGAAACAGTGGATTATTTAATGAAACAGGGCGAAAAAGTCGGTGTAATTAAAGTTAGACTTTACAGACCTTTCGACGTCAAAAGATTTATGGAAGCAATTCCTCCTACCGTCAGGAAAATTGCAGTTCTTGACAGAACGAAAGAGCCCGGAGCAATTGGTGAACCCCTTTATCAGGATTGTATTAATGCATTGGTTGAAGGTATGAATAATGGATGGGGAAATCTTAAAACCATGCCTGTTGTGGTGGGTGGAAGATATGGATTATCATCAAAAGAATTTACTCCTGCTATGATCAAAGGTGTTTACGACCATTTGTTGCAGGAAAAACCTATGAATCATTTCACTGTTGGAATCAACGATGATGTTACTTTCACCAGCATACCTTATGACCCCGAATTTTCAATTGAATCAGACAATGTTATCAGAGCTTTGTTCTATGGTCTTGGTTCAGACGGAACTGTTTCCGCAAATAAAAATTCGATTAAAATAATTGGTGAAAATACTGATTTTTATTCTCAAGGCTATTACGTTTATGATTCAAAGAAAGCTGGCACAGTTACTGTTTCTCACCTTAGGTTCGGTCCAGAAAGAATCCGTTCCACTTATTTAATTACTAAGGCTAATTTTATTGCATGTCATCAGACTGTGTTTTTAGAAAAATTTGATATGCTAAAAAATCTTGCAGAGGGTGGGACTTTCTTAGTAAATGCCCCCTTCAGTAAAGATGAACTCTGGGATAGACTACCTTTGACAGTCCAAAAACATCTGATAAATAAAAAAGCAAGATTGTTCACTATTGATGCACAAAAAGTTGCCGAAAGCAGCGGTATGGGCAGAAGAATTAATACTGTCATGCAGGTTTGCTTCTTTGCTATTTCGGGCGTACTACCAAAAGAAAAAGCAATTGAATTCATTAAAGAATCAATCGTAGTAACTTATGCAAAGAAAGGCGATGAAATTGTCAGAATGAACCTTCAGGCTGTTGATAATACTCTTGATAATTTATTCGAAGTTCCTGTTCCTGATAGTATCACCGCTAAATACGATATCAGGCTGCCTGTCCCCGAGTATGCACCTAAATTTGTTAAAGAAGTAATCGGTAATATTATACTTGGTCAGGGCGATTCAATACCTGTTAGCGCCTTTCCTGTTGACGGAACATTCCCGACCGGCACAACAAGATATGAGAAAAGAAATATTGCTCTTTCAATACCCGTTTGGGACGAAACAATATGTATTCAGTGCGGTAAATGTGCTATGGTTTGCCCGCATGCGACTATCAGACAAAACGTTTATGATCCTAAGTATCTGGAAAATGCCCCGCCAACATTTAAATATGCCGATGCCAGAGATAAGGAATACAAAGATCTGGGATGGAAGTACACCTTGCAAGTTGCTCCCGAAGATTGCACCGGCTGCGGAGTTTGCGTTGAAGTATGTCCGGTTAAAAATAAATCAAACGTTAAATTGAAAGCAATTAACATGATGCCACAATTACCTTTGAGAGATACAGAAGCTACTAACTGGGATTTCTTCCTTTCCATTCCTCCGGTTGATAGAAATCTAATCAAAGTTAGCAATATAAGACAACAGCAATTTCAGGTACCACTATTTGAGTTTTCTGGTGCTTGCGCTGGTTGTGGCGAGACACCTTATATCAAACTGGCATCTCAGTTATTTGGCGACAGAATGTTGATTGCTAATGCAACAGGTTGCTCTTCAATTTATGGAGGCAATCTGCCGACAACACCTTACACAACGAATTCAGAAGGAAAGGGTCCTGCTTGGTCTAATTCTCTGTTCGAGGACAATGCCGAATTTGGTCTGGGGTATCGTCTGGCAATTGACAAACAAAACGACATTGCAAAATCCCTGCTTATTAGATTAGCCCCGGAAATTGGCGAAAATCTTGTCAACGAAATTCTTAACGCTGATCAAAGGACCGAGCCGGGTATCTTTGAACAAAGAGAGCGTGTTGAACTATTAAAGAGAAAGTTGAATGATATAAACTCAAAAGAAGCTTCAATTTTGATGAGCGTCTCGGACTATTTAGTCAGAAAGAGCGTATGGATTGTTGGTGGCGATGGTTGGGCTTACGATATCGGCTATGGTGGTCTCGACCATGTTATAGCATCAGGGAAAGATGTAAATCTTCTGGTTCTTGATACAGAAGTATATTCGAATACCGGCGGTCAATCTTCTAAAGCCACACCAATCGGAGGCGTTGCAAAGTTTGCAGCCGATGGAAAACCAACATTAAAGAAAGATCTTGGATTGATGGCTATGGCTTATGGTACTGTTTATGTTGCTTCTGTTGCTTTCGGTGCCCGTGATGAGCATACACTGAAAGCCTTCCTTGAAGCCGAGGCTTATGACGGACCCTCAATCATATTAGCATACAGCCATTGCATCGCTCATGGAATAAATATGGAAGAACCTCTCAAGCAACAAAAACTCGCTGTAGATTCCGGTCAGTGGCTTCTTTATAGATATAATCCTGAATTATTAAAGTTAGGACAGAATCCGTTAATACTTGATTCCAAAGAGCCTAAAATCCCTGTTTCCGAATATATGAATTCCGAAAACAGATTTAAGATTCTAAACAAAACAAATCCTGAGGCTGCAAGACATTATTACAAAATGGCTCAGGAAAATGTCCTGCGAAGGTTTAAGTATTATCAATATCTGGCAGAACGTAAGTTTAACGGCTCGACCCAAAATGAAAACGCTCAATAATTCAAATTGAAATAGAAATATTAAAAATAAAAATAGGAGAATAAAAATGGATATAACAACAAAATACATGGGAATGAATCTTCGTTCTCCGATAGTAGTCTCAGCTTCTCCGCTTTCAGAAGATGTTGCAAATATCAAAAAGATGGAAGATGCCGGAGCCGCTGCTGTTGTACTTTATTCGCTTTTCGAAGAGCAAATATTACTTGAGCAGAAAGAAGTATTCTATCATACAACGGCTGGAACTTACAGTTTTGCAGAAGCATTAACCTATTTCCCGGAAGCAGATGAATACAGAGTCGGTCCTGACGGTTATCTCGACTTGATTAGAAAAGCCAAAGAAGCAGTAAACATTCCTATTATTGCCAGTTTGAACGGCTCAACCAATGGTGGTTGGATTGATTATGCAAAAAAAATGCAGGAAGCTGGTGCTGATGCCATTGAGCTAAATATTTACTATATTCCTACTGATATGAATATAAGCTCTTTGGATATCGAAAATAATTATATCGAAATAGTTAAACATGTTAAATCTGCCGTCAGCATACCAGTTGCTGTTAAGTTGAGCCCATTTTTCACCAATATGGCTAATTTAGCTAAAAGGATTGATAACGCCGGTGCTGATGCACTGGTTTTGTTCAATAGATTTTATCAGCCGGATATTGACCTTGACAATCTTGAAGTCAGACCACAAATTCAGCTAAGCCATTCCTCAGCTGCAAGGCTTCCTATGAGATGGATTGCAATTTTGAAAGGAAAAATCAAGGCTGATCTTGCTGCAACTAGCGGCATTCAATCTTCCGATGATGTCATAAAAATGCTTATGGCTGGAGCAAACGTAACAATGATGTGCTCAGCCCTCTTAAAAAACGGCATTTATCATATCTCTCAGGTAGAAAAAGAAATTATCGAATGGATGACAGAGAAAGAATATGAATCAGTTCAGCAGATGCAGGGAAGCATGTCGCAGCAAAATGTTGCAGACCCCTCAGCCTTCGAAAGAGCTCAATATATGAAAGCATTAACCAATTATAGATTTTAAGATTAAAATATTACAAGCTTCACCCGGGGAATTTATCTTGGGTGAAGCTTTTTATTTTAAGTACTGTCTCATACTAACTGAATATTGTAGTATAAAATGCGACATAAAAATCATTGTTTGTACTATTGTGTATCTCCCCCCCCCCCCCCCCCCCCCCCCC